>Ga0099825_1009226_pt1 | contig 11349 bp, 10 predicted proteins | sample SiratroredBW_FD_76838 | JGI IMG/M metagenome (GOLD analysis project Ga0099825, IMG submission 76838) | Root nodule microbial communities of legume samples collected from California, USA - Siratro red BW | ecosystem: Host-associated > Plants > Roots > Nodule | place: USA: California | collected...
AAAAAAAAGAATCAGTGAATCTTTAAAGTGCTTTGAACCACCCATGTTCTCATTTCACAATAACAAAAAATATATAAATATAAAAATAAAATATGACCGTTCTCAAACTGTTTTATCTTACGTTCATCTACACTTCATCTTTAATAATAAAAAAAAGGAAAAAAAAGAGTCAATCTTTCAAAACTGTTTTGAAATAATAAAAATAAATTAAATAATAAAAAAGGAGATTCACTTAAGTGGTAACGACTCTTACGTCAAAAAAGAATGACTGATCACTTTGAGAGTGAGGAAGAAAAAGAGAAAAAAAAAGAAAGAGAGAAAGTAGAGAAGAAGAGAAGATTGATTCTCTTGTCTTACTATCCACACTCAGTTTAAAATTGAGAAGCAAAGAACTTTTGGAAAGGAGACTATCATTTTTGAAGAACACTCACAGGTATGATTTGTAAGGTTTAGATTTTCATATGGATCTTGAAGTTTAAAATTTGTAAATCTTGTGTTCTTATCTCCCTGTGATGTTTTTTTTTTATTTCTTCATCATTTTATTTTCATATAAAGATAAAAAAATAAAAAAAAAGGAGGTCCTTTTGCTTTTTATGGTATTTTTTTTTCTTATTTCTTAAATATAAAAAAAATTCACCATCTTCCATCTGCCATACATTTTTCTCTGTATTTTGTCCATGTATTTTGTGCTCCCAAAACAACCTCCCGAGCCGCCACTGCCCCACACCGTCGCCGCACTTCCTGTCGCCGCCGTCTCATCGCCTGCCGCTTTGGGTTAGTAGACCTAACATAGGTTTGGAGTAAGGTGGTGGTGGCTTAGGGTTGAGGTGATGATGGCCTAGGGTTGTGGAGTTGGGGCCTTCCTATTCGCACCCCATATTACCATAACACCCCTTATCTCAATAAAAAATCATTCTGAGTTTTTTTGAGTGAGCCAAATATTTAAAAAAAAACTTTTATTTGTATACCTCCATAGTTTAAGCTTATATTTTGCATGTTTTTTTTTTCTTTTTAGTTTTTAATAAAAATAAAATTTAATATAAAAAACTTTGGAAATAAAATAAAATTTTAGGATTATTATATTTTTTAATAATATTAGATATCAAATGGCCGAGCGCGTCATACGATATTTAATATTATTATTCTAAGGTTTTTTAAATATTAAATGGCCGCACGCGTCATACGATATTTAATATAAAATTTTGGAAATAAAATTTTGGGATATTATATTTTCTAATAATGTTAAATATCAAATGGCCACACGCGTCATACTATATTTAATATTATTATTCCAAATGTTTTTTAAATATCAAATGGTCGCACGCATCACACGATATTTAATATAAAACTTTGAAAATAAAATTTTAGGATATTATATTTTCTAATAATGTTAAATATGAAATGGCCACACGCGTCATACGATATTTAATATAAAACTTTGGAAATAAAATTTTGGGATATTATATTTTCTAATGATGTTAGATATCAAATGGTCACACACGTCATACGATATTTAATATTATTATTCTAAAGTTTTTAAATATCAAATGACCGCATGTGTCATACGATATTTAATATAAACTTTAGAAAATAAATTTTTGAAATATTATTTTTTATTTAATAATACTAGATATCAAATGGTCATACGCGTCATACGATATTTAATATTATTATTTCAAATGTTTCTTAAATATCAAATGGCCACACGCGTCACGCGATATTTAATATGAAACTTTGGAAATAAATCATTTTAATATCAAATATAACAAATTAATTACAAATATGTCACAGATAAAATATTAACTTGATAAACAATCTTATCCAAAGAACTACGTAACCATGATTCTTCACCCTTGATGGAGATACGTAGGAGCGAGGTCAGACGTTGTCAGGCCCTTTCCCAAAATAAAAAATATTTTTCTTTGTTTTTATTTGTATTTTTGTCTTTTGTTTTCTTTGAAAAAATAAACATTTTACAAAATCATAATTATTTTACTCATTTAATTAAAGGTACCGTCTTAGGACGGGCGTTGTGGGAGTGCTATAATTAAAGGTACTGTCTTAGAACGGGCGTTATGGGGTGTTAATACCTTCCCACACGTAACCGACTCCCGGATCCGAAATCTGGTTTTCGCAGACTTGCTTTATCAATTTTTCGGTTTTCTATAGTTTTCCATAATAAACTATGGTGACGACTCATTTGTTTTGAAAATTAAAATAAATTATTTTATTCGCCGTACCCGTCAGTGACCCCAGTTGCGACACTTATGAATTTAGATATGTACATAATTACATACAAATTTAGATATCTATGAAAAAATCTCTAAGTAACAAATCTCTACGTAAAATTTATAAATAATGTTAAATTTACCTAGAATTAAGATATGTACATAATTATCTACGAATTTTTTTATAGATAAATCCATAAATAAAATTTGTATGTAAAATTTATATATAATAGATTTGTAGGTAAAATCCTAAATAATATTAAATTTACCTAAGAATTAAAATTCATATATAATAATTCGTGAATAAATCAAAATTTATTATAAAGATATATATTACTTTATAAATTATGTAACTCCTCCTAACGTAACTAAAGAAATAATTAATTAATGTATATATGTATATTTATTATTCAAAGAGGTATGTAAATAATTATAAAGGTTAACTTTAATCTTTCCAATATTAAATGAAACACAAAAATTAATTAATTTTTATAAGTTTATTTATCTTTTCATCATTTAAATTGAGAACTTCAAAAGTTGTAAGTCCAGATAAAAAGAACTTAAACCAAATTTTGTTCTAAAACAAATTTACACAATTGATGGAATATAATTGTATAAATATAATCATGTTTTATAATATTAAAATTGTCAAATATTTTATTCCGGTAAAAATATCTGTTTAAAATGTTAAATTTTAAAAGTCATTATCAAATAATAAACTTTAAAATAATCTTTGACTTCTTCTCTTTTACCATAAATATCTTTTATCAATACCAATAATCCCTCAAGATACTAATAATTTAAAATGTGAATAGTCCTATTACTTTTCCACTTAAATTTATTGTTTAACAGTTGAAATACTTTAAAATTTATTTACTAAAATAATGTAAGTTACAAATAAAAGACTGTCGTCTAAATAAAATAAAGACTGTCATTTTAAAATGTTTTGAAATTGTTTTAATAATGTTAAATGGAATGATGTGGAATAGATATTTAGAGTGTCGGACAGATCTAGTTGTTCAGTGTGGATGTCTATAAAAGTCAATAGACATGATTGCTCAGAGTAGCGGTACAACAAATGACTACCCGCAAAACAAAATATGTATCTAAACAAAGCAATCCACAAAAAGTATTTTCTGTAAATTGTTGCGGTATGTCAGAAATATAGATATTTTTACAGGAAAAAAGATTTGTCACCTGCACCCTTTTATTGTACTAATGACTATTAAAAAAAATTAAATTAAATAATTACTCCTTAATAAATTATAATTTTTTATTAAAATGGGGGATTGGGACAGAACATAGTAGAAGCATATCAAAAATTTGTTAAATTAAAACAGTTAGAAATGGGAGGAGAGGTTGAACGGAAATAGAGAGAAGGTTACAAACTCCAATATAACAAGTCATATGTGTATTTTAATTTTTTTTTTTTTTTAGATGTAGAATCTAATACCATTAAAACTAAAATATAGTGAACAAAGGTTACATAACTGAAAATACAAAAGTAAATAAATATATACAATAAACCTAATTAATTATTATTAAAATAAAATGAGTTAAAAATAAAAAATTAAGCATATGAAAAGTGTCTTCAATATACAATAGAACTATAATGTGTGCATAAAAAATGTATCATCAACTATCTTTATCCGTATTTGTGTGAAACTTATAAGATTTTATTTGTCATTATTTAGTACAAAATATTCACATTTGAAAACTCTAAGATGTCTTATTTTTGGTTTTCTATCCTTGTAAAGTTTATATAGAGTTTTCTTAATAATATAGCTAATTAACACCTTATTAATTACATAGTATGTAGTGTTAACAACATTATCCCAAAATACTGAGGAAAAGAGTTTCATTTATTATGATTCTTGTCAATTCCTTTAAAGACTTATTTTTTCTTTTTAAAATTCCATTTTACTATGGAATCCTAAGTGCAAAGAAATTATGCCTAATTTCATGTTTCTCAAAAAAGGAGTTAAATTGATCATTTTGAAACTTTTTTCTCATGATTACTCTTACTTGAACTAATATAGATAATTTTTTTAAAGTTTGACAAGTTTTGACAAGTTTCTTAAAAGAGGTAAAAACATCATTATTGTGTACCAAAAATAGAGTCCATGTGACTCTAGAAAAATCATTTATAATGACATCATAATGTTTTTGTCCAAAGCTCATAGTTTTTGAAGGATCAAACAAGTCCATATGTAACAACTCTAAGGATCTAATAGTTGAAACATAATTTTTCTCTTTGAAAGAAACTTTAGTTCCTTTCTCCTTTTGACAAGCTTCACATGCCTTAACATTCTCAAAAGCTTTGGAAGACCATTAATAAATCTTTAGAAAAAAACTTATTAAAATTATGCATATGCAAATGAGTAAATTTTTTATGGCATAACCATTAATCTTCATCTCTAGCTAGCAAGCATTCGATCCTAATGATACATGATCTATGTCTAACATATAAATGTTCTCAACGTGCTTATCACCCAATATGATTTTTTTAGTTTTAGAGTCATATATTCAACAATAATCTAAATCAAATACTACCTTATGAACTTTGTTACATAAATGTAATACTTAGCAAATTATGTTTGAAACCACCAACCAAAAGCGCATTTGGCATGTTAATGGAGGAACCATCTCCTATATCATTACATCCAAGACTTCTTCCCTTGTTGTTGAAACCATATGTGACAAAAGCCTTCCACTTTTAGTTTTAGATTGACAAATTTCTTCATATCTCTTATAATGTGCCTTGAACAACCATTATCTAAGTACCAAAGTAACTTTTTGGCCTTCAAGTGCACCTGCAAAACAAATTATACAAAAATTATAGTACCCTTACTGATTTGGGTCCAACAATGTTAGCTTTCTCTTTAGCATATTTTGGAAGCTATTTCATTTGGCTATTAAGAATGTAAAATTTCCTTATTCTACAATTTCTAACAGTATAGCCTTTTCTCATACAAACAATAAAAGCAAGTAATGAATGGAGAGTTATTCAGATTTCTATAAGAGAAGAAGTTTTTGTATGCTTTAACCTTTTCTGAAAACCCAATTTATATCCAATAACAACTTCATCAAAAACATAGTTCTAAGAACCAAGTATAGCTTCAAGATTATCTTTTCCTATTGAAAACATAGCCAATGTTTTGATAAGATAAAGAACTTTATTTTTGCAAGGATTTATAGTTTTCATAGTCTTTCAAGGTTGACTAATTTGTTTCAAAACTATTACAAGATGAATTCTTATAAATAATTTCCAGATTTTTTAAATTAGCTTTAGCATTGTTCAATTTTTCTTCTAGTTTAGTGACTCTATTTGCAAGCCAATTATTCATTCCCTTGAGCCTATTGTTAAAAATGGCCAATCTACTAGCTAATTCATTCATTTTATTAAAAGCTTCAAAAGTTGACTATAATTAGCTTCAGTCTCAAGGTCTTATATACTTATATTGCTTGAATAATCATAATTGGTCATGATGCGAAGATTGACTTTCTCATCCTCTTTTGAAGAAGCACTTGAAAAGGATCATTATTGTCTTATTGTGCATTATAGGTTATTATAATCTCACTCTCTTTCTTAGTTTTTTGTAATTGAACTTGTCTTTGATTTGACTATTTAGACATTCAATTTTGATATGTTCTTGCTTTCCACACCCTAAATATGTAAAATTATATGAACTAGAATCAATTTCTTTGTTTGCATACCTTTTCTGAGAAAAACACTTGTCATTTTTCTTTAGAAATTTTCCAATCCTTGTTACGTGTAGTGTCAAATTATTTGAGTCATTGATTTCTTCTGATTCTTCTTTCACTCTTTTCTTTCTTTTTGTATAATAATTTTTAGTACAATGATCTTGTTTTTTGTTTCATAACTTTCTTGTTCACTAAGTCTATTTATCTCTAAGTCATGTTTCCTTAATTTTCCAAATGAAGATGTTGTTGACATTATTGACAGATCCTTTAACTTAGAGATTGTTGTTACCTTTGGATGTCAACTCCTGCCTAAACATTTAACACTTTAATGTTTAGTTCTTCTTTATCAAACACTTTTCTGAGTCTAGTTAAGTGATTCACAATGTGTGTAAACCATTTTTGTACACCAACAATTATTTACCCTTATTGCATAATAAAATCTAATATTCTTAAGTTACTGCAATTTTTTTTAACCTCTTGACATCAGTAGTTCTTTCATTTGTGACTTCAAGAATATTGAGTTGTTTTACTTTAATGGATTAAAAGTTAATTTCACTTACTAGTGAAATTAATTATTTGACTCATCATTTTAACATATTAAAATAGAAGAATCCAAAGTCTTCATAGAACTTAAGTGATTCTAATATATCAAAAGCTCGTTTTAAGAGATTAAAATGGAGCTTAAAACTGCTCATGGTTCTAAATGATTCTAATCAATTAAAATAATTATCTAGTTTATTAAAATATTTTTTGCAAGCATTCTAGACCATTTAAGAACATTTAACCAATTAAAAACATCTTTTAATAATTTAAAAATGGTTTATAAGCAATACAAGCTCTAATTCATTTTGAATAGCTTTCTAACTACAAATTTAAGATCAAAGCATGAAAGAGAAAATTATAACAAATCATGATCAATACAAGATACCCTAAAACACTTTTAGATCTTCATGATCATTTCCAATCTTCAAATTCTTCATGGGGATTCATCAAATACATCCTTGCTTCAACATTAACAATTTCCACCATTTGGGAGCACATGGAAAAACAATTGAATGATTCATTAAAGATAGAGTGATTTTATAAGTTTCGTGCATTGAAAGTCAGCACCTTCTATAATGTGTCTCATTCTTCCATTCACATGCAAGCTACAAATGAGTTGTCAAAATTCAAAGCATTTATTTTTCATAATTAATCTATTCTTATAATAATTGTGCCAAATGTATTTTATAATTCTTGATTGCAAACCATTAATTTTAAATTCAATGTTGATCAATTTATACATGTACAACTCACACGTAATGACAAACTATTCTTAAAAACCACCATTATTTACTGTTAGGTTCCTAAATATTGAGTTAGAGGTGGTTCAACGTGCCACCCTAAAAGTAAATACTTTTTCACATATTCCCTTATATATGCATTAGATTTAACATACGCTAGATGAGACATTGTTCCCTAACATTGTTCTACGTCAAGTTCCTAAACATTGACCCAAACTATGGTCTAGTGTTTTGATAACATTTATTTTTATCATATTTTAGACCCAATTTGTACCATAAAATCAACTTTTTCTAAACTTAAACCCTACTTATTTCTTGATTTTATTAGGTTTATGTTAATAGTTAATTACTTGTGTCTGAGAATGGTAAGTTGCACTAATTTACCTTATTTTGTTTAAAAGGTGAATAAAAAACACTTAATTTAGAGAAAAAATTGAAGCCCGTGAACAATGATACACAGAAGGCCCATGATGGAGGAGAAATGATAGAAGCCCATGAAGGAATGCAAAGAAGAGGAGACAAGTAAACAAGAAGGTAATTTAAAATAAATGGATGAATCAAGAATGATAAAATCTTCTCAAAATAACTCTCCAACTCTCAAGTATTTTCGATTTGTATATACACTCAACACTCATGCAAGCAAACACTAACATAGGCTTTACAAACCTCTAATATCCACAACAATTGAATTACATGCACACAAAGATCAAGAGGACTTTGTAAGGGATGTAATGGGGCTAAGGTAAAGGTAGGTATAATGAGAGAGAAAAATTAGAACTTAAAACTATAGAAAAGAAAAGGTGTAATCGGGAATAAATCTAGAAACAAATGTAAGTAGAAAACATCTTCAAAATTACAATCAACTCCTCTTTTTATTTTAGGACTTCATTTTTTTTTCATGCAGTAAATGAATAACAAGTGTATTAGACAATCAACACTAATTTTTTTATTTTTTTATTTTATTTTTTTTCTTCAAATGAGGAGATAAACTAATGAATTAAACCTCCACATTTATTCAAGAACCTATTCCCAAAATGATTTCAAAACTTCTCTATCTTATAAGATAAGGATAAACACATTTTTTTCTAGGGAATGTAAAGAGAGCAAGAAAAAGCTACAATCTCAAAGGGGTTAACAAGTGGTTTATCATAAGGTTATGGCTAAGTGGCTTATTTAAACAAAGAATATCTCAATCATATCAATTTATGCATGTAAACATAGTTGCAAAACAGAGAATCAAATTAAGTTCTAAAATATAAGCAAACATGCATGAAAACACACCAGAACAAACATTGGTCAGACGTTTAGATGGTTTATCAAAAAGGCTCAAAATCCCACAAGGGACAAAAGATTCAAACCAATAATTTTAAATACCAACTTATTTAGCAATTTACAGAGAATTCAAACAACATCAATCAAGAATCCAATTTTTCTATAATTCGAAACTAGCAACACTAGACGTTCCTTCAAATCTACTGAAAATATGCAAAAAAATATGTTTATTATGCAATATTTTTTTTAAAATAGAAAATATTTATTATTTAATTTTAAATAAAAGATGTTGAAAATTCTCCAAGTAAACTATCAGGAAAGAGAGATGAGTTATAATTGGACATTCTAAAGTACCAAGTCTTTCCTAGATCACTTTCACAAATTTTCCTTAAAAAAATTGAGAAATAAAACTAAAGTTTGAAACAAAATTGAAATTAGAACAAGGTAATAACAAAACAAGAAAGAAAAATAGTTCCTAAACTATAAATCTCCTCCACCACACTTAAAGCAATCATTGTCCTCAATGTAAAAACAATCAAATAAACATGTAAGATAAAATAGGAAAAGAAAAATTCCCTCGTCAACCTTGAGGGTAAAGAAGAACTACATCTACTTTCCCAACCATCTCTTTTGCAGTAAAAACCAATGTCCTCTGTGTAGTGTGACACATGGGTTATTCTCATACTCATTGGAAGGTATAACCAAGGCATACAGAACCTTGGTGAAATGGTGAGGACACTTGTTGTGAGGAACCTAAGTTCAGCAAGGTAAGAATGGAAGGTTCCCATGAATAGCTCACTAGATATGAAGAGGAGTTATGAGGAAGTAGTAAGAACCATGGGTGGGAAGGGGTGGTGGAAGGGTTGACTAGATGATCTAGGTGTGGTAGATAACAAAACTGGTGTTACCTCATGAGGTGGTGGTGGTGGTCGTGCAAGAGGATGTCTATGAAACCTTAAACATGAGAAAACAGTGGCATCCTCTACTAAACTGACATCCTCTTCTAAATTATCATAATCTACATTGATCGTAAGGAACCTCTGTTTCTCCTCTAATGAAAATTGTTGCACCATATAAAATAAACTAGAGTTTTTAGTGGTTTCTGTGTAATCTGGCTCTGTTGACAGTTCCATTTCAGACCTTGTTTCATAATCTTCACAATGAATGGTTAAGAACTTATTTACTTCAACACATTTGTTATAAATAGATGGATCACAATATAAATAACAGGTAAAATCAATGTTCGAATTAGTTAAACCAAGGATTAACAATGGTTCCAACTCCTTCAGTGGTGGCTGGACAAATGTCACTGGTTCAGAAATTTTAACAACCTGCAAATCAACTTGGTTAGCTTTAAGAATAATTTTTTATGGTTGTTTTTGTGAATTCTAACTCATTAGTCAAACCTGGTGTAGTATTACTAGTGTCTACATCACAAGTTATATATTTGTTTATCTCTACACATATTTGGCAGATAGATGAACTAGTACATGAGTCACAAATGAAAGTATTATCAACACTGAATAGTTTAAAACATTCAAAATCTTCAAATAAATAATCATTTTCAAAACCAATAAGTGTGTTAATGTAGAAAACAGAGTTTTTGACTGATTGTTTTAGTTTGGTGTGTTGAATTGCACTAGACGGTCACCAAATTCCATGGTCAGCTTACCATCATGAACATTGTTCTTAGTTCGAGCTATCTTTAAAAATGGTTTGTCCAAAATGACAGTGGTTGCATTGGTTTGGGAATGTCCTCCTTCCATGTTCTGTAAAAATATGTAGGAAAATTATACCTTCAACTAGCACAAGCACATCTTCTATAAGTCCTTGGCATGGGCAGTGCTCTTATTAGCCAATTGGATTTCAACGCCTGTAGTTCTCAAGGGGCCAAGAGACAAGGAAGTGAAAACAGATAAAGGCATAACATTAATAGATGCTCCTAAGTCAAGCATAGCATTATCAAACGAGTTATTGCCTATGGTGCAAGGGGTAGTGAATGTTCCTGGGTCTTTACATTTTTCAGGAATTTCAGCCTCATGTTTAGCAATAAGTGTAAAAACATTCCTTTCCATATTTACCTTCTCAATTAACTTTTAAACACCTTTTATGAGTACACAAATCTTTCAAAAATTTGACATACTTAGGGATCTGCTTTATGGCATCTAGTAGAGGAATGTTGACCTCTACCTTTCTGAAAGTCTCCAGAATCTCCTTTTTAGCCTCTTCCAATTTTTTACTCTTTTGCACAACTCTATGTGGAAAAGGAAGAGGGATAAATGGTCTCGTAGGACTAGAGGCAGATGACTCAATTCTCTTTGGCACAAAATCTTCTAAAACAGAGGTATTCAACATACTAAACGGTCCAGGTTGACTATGTACTTCAGTATACTTTGCTTTAGGTTTAGATGCTCGTAGATCTTTATCTGCTCTTAATGTGATGGCACCGACATTCTGCGTATTGATGACTGTTTGAGAAGAAAACTTATCAAAACCCTTAGATTGCGTCTGATTTATACTAATGGCTAATTGACCAATCTAATTTTTCATGTTGGCCTGGGATTGCACCATCTGCTTCATTATCTCTTCTAAAGAAGGTTCACTCTTTGTAGGTGTAGTAACTAATGTTGAAAGGTGTTGTTGTTGCTGCTGACTTGAATTTTCCCACCTTAGGTTCGGGTGATTTCTCCAACCTGGATTATATCTATTAGAGAATTGTCAACACCCAATTTCGTCCAGGCAAATAAAAATTATTTTTGCAAATATAAAAAAGGAAAAAATAAAATAAAAGAATAAAAATAAGAAATTAAAACTTTTTAACATGTGTCGTTTAGTTTCTTTGGCATTTAGAATAAATAATA
>Ga0099825_1009227_pt1 | contig 11347 bp, 6 predicted proteins | sample SiratroredBW_FD_76838 | JGI IMG/M metagenome (GOLD analysis project Ga0099825, IMG submission 76838) | Root nodule microbial communities of legume samples collected from California, USA - Siratro red BW | ecosystem: Host-associated > Plants > Roots > Nodule | place: USA: California | collected...
AATGTTAGATACCAATTATTTGACTTAATTGGTCACTAAATTCAATCATTACTTCTATTTTGTAGTTATTTAGCAACCAAAATCTAATTTGGTGACTATTTTAGTCACAATTAGTAACCATTTCATTTGGTAGCTAAAAATTAGTCTCTAAACAACCTTTTTCTTCTAGTGTATATTGATTAAATTTCAGCAATATTTTGTATGGATCTTATGATAAACAACATGAAAAAAGTTGATCAAATCCACAACAATCAATTATACGCTTAAAGAAAAAAAATGAAAATTTTAAACAAACAAGATCAATAACAACGTATACATATTTATAATGAATAAATACAATCCGTAAAACTAACTAGCCAATAACATAATTAAGAGACTAAATAACGAGTCATGGATTTTAAATTTCTAATATAACTAAATAATTTAACAACTGTATACTTTGGCAACAAAGAAGGAGAGCTCAAAGCACAATGAAGGTTCCCAATGGTGACTGCAAGATGTGGAGGAGGAGGCATTGTGTGTTAATGGGACAAGAACACGTTACAACACTATTGTTGATTGCAAAGTCAAATAGTGCAAATGAGTGAGGCATCCATTGCTCACACCCTAATGTCCACTAAATATTGCATTAATTATTACTAAAACTCAAGTCAAGTATGAGATGTACTTAGAACACATCTATAAATATAACAATTGTGGGTAGCACAAACGGAAACTTTTAACACGTGTCACCTCCACAAAAATCAACAAATAAAATACTTTAAAAAAATTTACCCATAAAGGAAATCAGAACACGTGTCAAGCAGTCAACAGGAAATCGTAAAAGCTTAATTTGGTGACATGTGGAAACCGCGCATTTTACTCTTTATGTACCAATTTCGAATTTCAAATTCAATTTTCAAACAGAATTTACTTATATAGGAAATCAGACCACGTGTCAGGATAATAAATACAAATCGTGGTTGTCTCATTGTGCCACATGTGCTTCTCCAATTTGTAAGTCTTTCGCGCCTCTTCCAGTCTCTATCAGTCTCTGCTCTCATATTTTCAAATTTCAAATTCAAAATTCAAAAGTTATGACACCCGCTTCTCCCACATGTTCCTTTAAAACCATTTCAAACCCTAATCTCCATTCCAATTTCAAATTTCGGTGGGCCGAATCCACAAACAGTTGAAGCAAAGGGTGCAAGCCTCGATACTTGCAGTCGCTATCATGGGAGATGAAGAACTCAATACCCTCATCAAGGGGCCATTGCTACTGGTGGTGCCGTTCATGACGGGGGTGAAGAAGATATAAAAGGTTTGACCTTTTCCTACTTTTTACTACATATTTTGTTCGCAGTTCTCACCTTAGATTTTCTTGGCACAGTTCATAAAATGTATGCCTAAGGCTTCAATCGACGAAAACGTAGGGGTTTGGAGGTGTCGTTCATGACGGGAGGACGACGTGTTTGAAGGGAGGCCGACGTGTTATGGGAGGTCGAGCTGTTCTGAGACTTAAGAAGGGCTTGGCCGACGTGTTTGAAGGGATTGCATGAGAGGCCGAGCTGTTTTGGGACTTATAGAGGGCTTGGTCGACGAATTTGAATGGATTGGATGAGAGCCCAACGTGTTCTGATACTTATGGAGGGCTTGGTCAACATGTTTGATGGGAGGCCAACGTGTTATGGGAGGTCGAGCTGTTATGAGACTTATGAAGGGCTTGGCCGACGTGTTTGAAGGGGTTGGATGGGAGGCCGACTTGTTATTGGACCTATCAAAGGCTTGGCCGACGTGTTTGAAGGGACTGCATGAGAGGCTGAGCTGTTTTGGGACTTGTGGAGGGCTTCGCCGACGTGTTCTGAGACTTACGGAGGGCTTCGCCGACGTGTTGAAGGGGTTAGATAGGAAACCGACGTGTTATGAGACTTATGCAAGGCTTGGCTGTCGTGTTTGAAGGGGTTGGATGGATGGCCGATAGACTTATGCAGGGCTTGGCCGACGTGTTATGAGACTTATAGATGGCTTGGCCGACATGTTTGAAAGGGTTGGATGGGAAGCCGACGTGTTCTAGCACTTATGATATTACTAAGGAAAAGTCTAGAGTAGCAAAAGAGAAGAGTCTGTTCATCTTTTTTTGCACTTATAGTATTACTAAGGGAAGGTCTATAGTAACAAAAGAGAAAAGACTGTTCACTTTTTTTTAATATTTTAATTACATTAATTTAAGTTGGATGGATTAGGTGGTGTTAGTTGACAACACATATAACAAGGTCATATAATTTAATTGCATTAAAAAATCAATCTTGCTATGTGTTAGAGACATATGTTATCTTAAATAATGTCAAGAGATGGTCTCCACTAGCATGCTTGAATGTGAAGAGTTTTTGGCAAAAATTAAATGGAAATATGGTCCAGAGTTATGTGGAAACTTCATATTGGCACATCACTTAAATAAGACACAAGTTTCATATTTCTAGAACCTTGATATTGGCAGTGCAATTAATAAACATATGGTGAATCTTCCAACTTTTTTTTGTATTTTTATATTTTTCATGTACTGTATTGTTTTGTATATTTTTTCTCTACAACTATCACTCTCTATTTTTTTTTCATTAACACGATTTTAAATCACTTTTAATTGATTTTTAATCTCATTAAATTCTAATGACCTGCAGTTAACTTTTAGCACTTATGCTTGTGAATGTAATATAGATTATCAAATACAAATAAAATAAAATTTTCAATTATTATTTTATTTTAATGAATAAGTAATCGTTTTATCCTTAGTAATGTAATTTATTTAAAATTAAATATTAAATAGGTGACTCTTCTTTTGAAATTGGGTAAGCTTGAAAGGAAGAGGAAAGGTATAGAGTAGCAGAAGAGATTCTTCATTTTTTAATTTTAATTACATTAATTTTAATTGGGTGAATTGGGTGGTGTTAGTTGACAACAATTATAACAAGGTGATAATTTAATTACATTATGCTAACCTGAATATAAAGAGGTTTGGACAAAAATTAAATGGAAGTAGGGCCCACATTTATGTTAAAACTACATATTGGCATAACACTTAAATAAGGCACATTGCAAATTGGCAGTGTAATTAATAAATAGATGTAAGTGTACCTCACGTGTATCTATTATTTGATTTTACAAAATTAAAACCCAGTTTCCCAGTTCCAATAATCCTTACAGCTTTGTGTGCTTAATGACCTCTGAAAAGTTAGTCTTTATATTTAATAAATAGATTATTAAAATGTTCTCATTTTATTTTATATTATATTTCAATATAGTTTCAATTTTTAAGACATAATTTATTTAATAATTGTTATTCAGTGTATAAATTTAATTATTTTTCATTAATGAATACTATACATTATTGTTTATAATTCATATATAGTATTTGTTATTATTTTTTATCTTTATTTTAATTCTTCAAATTTTAAGAAATCAAATTCATATAATATATATTTTTAAACAACTATTATAAAATTAAATAAGTTATTTTTCGTAATAGATTAAAATTAAATGATGATATAATAATTAAATATATTTTGGATAGTATTTCTTTTTTTTTTTAGTTTTGTATGTTTTTTGTAGTCATGCATCACCTAAGAAAGTAGACCAAGCTGTTTGTAGGTATGATGACGGATGACCAAGCTGTTTTGGGACTTATTGAAGGCTTGACCGAGGTGTTTAGAGGTATATGAAGGATGGCCGAGTTGTTCTGGGACTTATGAAAGGCTTGGCCGAGGTGTTTGAAGGTATATGAAGGATGACCGAGCAATTCTGAGACAAATAGAAGGCTTGACCAACGTGTTTGAAGGGATTGGATGGGAGACCGAGCTGTTGTAGTACCTATCAAAGGCTTGGCCGACGTGTTTGAAGGGATTGGATTAGAGAACGAGCTGTGTTGGACTTATGGAGGGCTTGGCCGACGAGTTTGAAGGCATTGGATGAGAGCCCGACGTGTTCTGTGACTTGTGAAGGGCTTGGCCGACGTGTTTGAAGGGATTGGATGAGAGGCCGACGTGTGATGAGACCTATCAAAGGCTTGGCCGACGTGTTTGAAGGGCCTGCATGAGAGGCCAAGCTGTTTTGGGACTTATGGAGGGCTTGGTCGACTAATTTGAAGGGATTGGATGAGAGCCCGACGTGTTCTAAGACTTATGGAGGGCTTGGCCGACGTGTTTGAAGGGGTTGGATGGGAGGCTGACATGTTATGAGACTTATGCAGGGCTTGGCTGACGTGTTTGAAGGGGTTGGATGGCAGGCCGACAGACTTATGCAGGGCTTGGCCGATGTGTTATGGGACTTATGGATGGCTTGACACCGACGTGTTATGGGACTTTTGGATGGCTTGGCCGACGTGTTTGGAAGGGTTAGATGGTAAGCCGACGTGTTCTGGCACTTATGATATTACTAAGGAAAAGTCTAGAGTAGCAAAAGAGAAGAGTCTGTTCATCTTTTTTGACACTTATAATATTACTAAGGGAAGGTCTATAGTAGCAAAAGAGAAGAGACTGTTAATTTTTTTTAATATTTTAATTACATTAATTTTAGTTGGATCAATTAGGTGGTGTTAGTTGACAACACATGTAACAAGGTCATACAATTTAATTGCATTAAAAAATCAATCTCGATATGTGTTAGACACATATGTTATCTTAAATAATGTTAAGAGATGGTCTCCACTTGCATGCTTGAATGTGAAGAGGTTTTGGCAAAAATTAAATGGAAATATGGCCCACATTTATGTGGAAACTTGATATTGGCACAACACTTAAATAAGATACAAGTTTCATGTTTCTGAACCTTGATATTGGCTGTGCAATTAATAAAAATATAGTGAATCTTTCAACTTTTTTCTGTATTTTTGTATTTTTCGTGTACTGTGTTGTTTTGTATATTTTTTTCTCTACAACTGTCACTCTCTATTCTTTTTATTAACACGGTTAATCTCATTAAATTCTAATGACATCCAGTTAAATCTTGGTACTTATGCTTGTTTATGTAATATAAATTATCAAATTCAAATAAAATAAAAATTTTTTAATTACTATTTTATTTTAATGAATAATTAATTGCTTTATCCTTAGTAATGTAATTGATTTGAAATTAAATATTAAATAGGGTGACTCTTTCAAATGAATGACTCTTCTTTTGAAATGGGTGACTCTTTTTTTGAATTAGGGTTGAAACTTGGATGGAAGAGGAAAGGTATAGAGTAGCATTAGAGACTCTTCATTTTTATAATTTTAATTACACTAATTTTAATTGGGTGAATTGGGTGGGGTTAGTTGACAAGACATATAACAAGGTGATAATTTAATTATGTTAAAAAAATATGGATACAATGTGTTAGATACATTTATGATCTTAAATAATGCTACGAGGTGGTTTTGGCAAAAATTAAATGAAAATAGGACCCACATTTATGTAGAAACTAGATATTGACACAACACTTAAATAAGGCACATGCAAGGGTGGCCTACATATGTGTAGAAACTTGATATTGGGAGTGCAATTAATAAATAGATGTAAGTGTGTCTCACCTGTGCATGAAAACTTGACACAACAATTGAACAAGTCACCTATTATTTGATTTTACAAAATTAAAACCCATTTTCTCAGTTCAATGATCCTTATGCCCAGTGACCTCTGAAAAGTCAGTCTTCATATTTAATAAATATATTATTAAAATTTTCTTATTTTATTTTATATTATATTTTAATAAAGTTTCAATTTTTAAGACATAATTTATTCAATAATTATTATTGAGTATATAAATTTAATTATTTTTCATTAATGAATATTGTACATTATTATTTTATAATTAACATATAGTATTTGTTATTATTTTCTATCTTTATTTTAATTCTTCAAATTTTAACATATCAAATTTATATAATATATATTTTTAAACAACTATCATAAAATTAAATAAATTATTTTCTCTAATGGATTAAAAATGAATGATGATATAATAATTAAATATATTTTAGATATTTTTTGTTTAGGATTTTGACCGAAATGCTTGAAGACATATAAAAGAGTGTCGAACTATTTTAAGATTTATAAAAAACTTAGTCGAGATGTTTAAAAATATCATTTATATCTTTTTGTATGAATCACTTATGAAATTTTGCCAACTTATATTAAGTAAATAATAATAATATGATATAAAAAAATATGAATATAATTTTTTATTTTAATTTAATTAAATCCCTGTGCGTTGCACGGATAAGATACAGTGTAATACATACATCCAACATTGAATCTAACAGGACACTATAAATGCTAACGTAGATACTAATATTCTAAAATCGGTCTATTTTTTTCTTATCAGAAGAAAATTAAATAAACATGAAGACATCCGTCTATGCTAGCATAGACTACTAAAATTGACATTGTCAACACTAAAGTAATAAATTTAATATTAATTTAATTCATCATCCTCTTAGTGAATCCTAAACATATAAAATTTAAATATTTATCAAAACATAGCGTTAGGGTAAGTAGCATTAATATAATGTATTTGGAATTCATTTATTATTAGTTTAATGTCCCTTTGATGTTGCTAATAGATATGTAAAATCATTATTTATTAAGTATGATTATATTGTAAAATGGTAGTATAATTTGCATTTTACTACTTAATCAATTAATTTAAAACATAACAAGATTTCTTTGTCCAAATTTATGTTAAGATACGTTTTAGAAAGGTATATATTCAAATCCTAAAAATGTCCTCCTGATCCTATTAGGCCACTCTTTATAAAATTTGGAAAGAATTATATTCTTTAATTAAATTTCAGAATTCCGCGCAACAAATTTGGTAAAGGTAATCCTAATAGTCAAAATACAAAAACTCAGATTTTTAAAGCAACAACTTTCATAAATGAAATTAGCATATATATTCTGAATTAAAAAAACATAATTTCTAGTAGATTCCCACACAGGTAGATATCATTGCCTAAGATAAGCCTACCAGTTGTGTTAGCTAATATGTACGTGACTTTGTTTGTGCCAATACAACCTTCTTTAAGGCAGCTAATGAAGCTCACGAATCATCAATCTGTGGCTCCTGGAAGCTGTTGTCATTTGCGAAACTACATTTTTAAAATGTTTCATCACTTATGAGCGTCAATAAAAACAAAATAAGGAAAACTTGAATTACTTCGACTGAAATCACACATGTATTGAACAATGTTTCAATATGAATAGAGAAAATGTCACAACTATCAACTCTTTAATTATATTTACCCTATAACACAATCAAATAGCAGAATGGGATGAAAGTACATAGTGGACATTGTAGAGATTAAATTGAATCCAACACAAGAAACCGTTTTTTATGGTAACGTTAAAACTTTTCACGATTTATTGTGCTACATGATAAGGGATGTTTCCGAAACAACAAAAGCAGATCATAAAGTAAGATTTTACATAAAGCAAAACTAACAGTAATTAAACTACGTACTTAATTGTTTCTTCTCACGAATGAAATACTTCTCCAAATGGGGTTTAAGAAAGAAAGGTTTTGTAGAAATAATGCACAAGATCCCGCATTTGCATTCCTACTTTAGCAAAAAATAAAAATATAACATTAAGTTCTTGAAGAGAAAACACATGAAAAATTCAGCATTTTATGAATTAACTTATTTAAGAGAATATAATAATACCTTCAACTAAAAAGTTTAAAGTAATAAGTTTATAAATCAAATTGAAACACATGACTAGACTGAAGACGAAACTTTATGAGTTGAGCCAAAATGGGGCTATTGTACACTGGTGAGGCTAATATTCTAAATAAATTCATAGAATAAGAGGCTTATAGGATTGTGGCAGGTTAGGAACAAGCAATAAGGTTTGAATCTGAACTGAAAATATCTTATAATAAAGTTAGTAGGGAAGGTACAATAGGAGAATAAGAAACGTAATTGCCAATTACAGAAATGCAGTGATTCTATTAGCATTTCTGTAAGAGAGGATTACTAGTCCTAGGATTGATACATGTTTCGTTGGAAGAGAGGAATGAAAGCCTCCAGTGTCCCTATGGGAACGGTCATAATCGGTAAATTCTATCACAAAGGAATGGGATGTGTAGGCTTTATGGCAGTAGCTGATTAGCTCACTTTGCAGTTAACGTTTTTGTGTAAGTTGAAGTATTTATACTAATTTTATTTTATTTTTCATTAAAAGTTTAACTTTTAAATTAATGTTATTTTAATACAAATTGATTGATGCTTTTTATTTCAGAAATCTAGATTCTTAAGAGAATTAAAAGAAAAAAGTTATTTATGTATGAAGAGTTATTATTATTATTATTATTATTTATTTAATGTTTACTTATTCTAGTTTATAAATAAATATTAGAATATAATAATAATAATAATATATTAATTTATACAGTCATTCATTCATTAGTAAACTAAAATCAATTAAATTTAACCGAGTAAAAAGATAGTGAACTTCCATACATAAAATATAGGTTTAAAGATTTCTTTAAACCAGGACAAAATATGACTTGAAATTAGATTTAATAAAGGATATTTAAAAAGGAATCTTTTTATTCAGTATTGAAAGATCTTTAACTCTATTTCTTACAATGGTATTTCAATTCTCTAGCAACCATTTACAAAGATTCCCAAAATTACACCAATAAAGTCTAGACTCTAAAATGACCTTTGTTCAAATAATTACATTTTTCTATACCTTCTTAAAACCAAATGGACTCTAAGCACTGCGAACAGCTCAATTTTATGCTTGGAATCTTTTGAACTTTAATATATCAAATAGAAACCATCATTTTGTCATTCATAAAAAGAAGTATTAAATTTTACCTGAAAAGGATTAAGATTTCTTTGATGAACTGGTAGTTGAGAAGAAATTTGCAGGTTGAAAGCTCTCCGTGGTTAATCACTTGTTAGGAGTTTCCTCTTTCGAGATGAAGAATTTGCGCTGAAAAACATGTTTGAGTTTAATTGTTGAAGATCCTCCTTGTATACCCAACGATACCCGCAATTCTTCACCACACCACGTAAACCTGGGGGATTTGGAACTCTACTTTCAAATTCAACTCTATGAAGATCGTGCATGGTATTTGGATGTCTGCTTAGAAGATGAATGAATTCTTCTCGAGAGTAAAACACTGTCAACAAGTGATCTAATTCAACTGTCACCACATCCTTCTTCAAATGTATTTGAACTACGGAATATGTTCTTGGCGAAAGGTAGGGATTACTGACACCATATAAAATAGTACTGTAATGAGAATCATTGTATCTTTCACTCAAATTCGTAGGATCTTCAGGGGTGACAAATAGAACACAAAGGGCAACACCTATCCAATTTGGGTCTTCCATAACAGCAGATGGGTCCACATTTATTGAATGACTTGCATTTTGTGTATTGAACCACTTTGGAATTTGAGTTCCAGGAACAACAATTGCCATCTCAGCTGAGGAAATAGTTGGTTGCAAGTAAACCTGATGCCACCAAATTCAGTTATAGATGAATAGTGAACGCAGAAAAAGTGAGAAACGAAAAAGAGGATGGTGTCGTCACCTGAAGATTTTGCGTCATCCAAGAAAAAACCATCCTATAACAGTGTTCCATATCACTCAACGTGGGGCAATAAAAAATGTACAATCCCAACCTTATGTCTATTGGTTTTTCTTGTATTGTCGGAAGCTCGGGCAAATATTTCAGCTGCTTGCAGTATTCCAAGTTCAACTCTTGAAGATTGGAAAGTTGCTTGATGGTGCTTGGTAGTGTCACAAATTTGTTTCCCCCCAAATTTAATTTTACTAAAGAACGTAAGTTCCCAATTTCAACTGGGATTTGAAGCAGATTGCAGAAGCTTATATCGAGAGAAATCAAACATGGAACACAAGACGAAGAAGACATTAACAAACCAAGAGAATCTTCAGGTTTTGGAGGGGAGAAAAACTGGAAAGGGAACATTAGAAGTTTGTATACAGAGGATGTTGGCAATTGGATGATATTTGTATTTTTATCCACTTTCTCCAAATGTTCTGTGTGCCTTGGGTCCATTAACATCTTACTATTAAGTAATTTTGAACAGCCAGAGAGAAATAAGCTCCTAAGAGAACTCATCCCAAATATGACATTCAGATTAAGGACAAGTTTTTTACAATTATTCAAATTCAAACTACTAAGTTCTCTTAGAATACCAATCGATGGAATCTGGAGAAGTTCTATACATCCTTGAAGTTTGAGATCCGTAAGACGTGGAAACTCCCTTAAGTCTGGCACCCCAATAAGACTTTTGGAGTGACTGAGATCCAATATTCTCAAATGAGGCAGACACTGAAAGAGAAACTAAGTAGTTTTCCATTAAAAGGTAAAAGATGACCCTTTATTTATTTTTATTTGTGCAACTAAAGACTAAATGAGAAAAAAAGGTTAACCTTTCCCCCTTTTTTGTGTAAAAGTAAGATGAAAAAATGAGAACAAGTATCTTTATATTTGATCATTTAAATTGAAACAAAATTAAACCGTGCAAAAGAATGTTCAGAAAGTATGACACAGCATGTTTCAGTTTATTCGAGACAAAGAAATCTAGAAACAAAAAATATATAGTACCTTTTTGCCTTCCCATAATTGCTTGATATTGCTATGAGGCAGGATCAATTCTACGAGTTCATCTGGACGGAAAGTTGGTGGCAGAGACATCCAAGGAAAGTCACTCCAATATAGATATCTCAGTTCATTAGAAATGCAATTCAGAGTTCCAAAACAGTTCACATTCTTAAGAATGAGCAACTCAAGGTGATTCATTTTTGAGAGAGCATCCACTCTTATTCTTCCTTGGAGAAACTGTTCTCGATGTTGTTCAATAACTATAGCTTCAACATTTTTGGCTTCCTAGAACATTTTATAGATGAAAAAGTTATTTCCTTCCATAAATAATTTATAACTTTCTGAAGAATGACAAGCTAAGAATATATATTAGAAAAATTATTTTACCTTATTTATTTTCATGACTTTTTTGAGATCCTCGTAGCTCCATAACCTGCTCCACTTTCTTGGTTCTTTGGGTGCTTTTTCTCGGACAATACTCTTACCCAACTCTTTCAACAAGTCATGCATTCGAATATACCCATCCGGACAGCTTATGAGTGATTTCTCAATCAAAACTTTCATACCAATGTCAGGATAAAATTTTCGATAGTCAAGAAGTTTCTTCAAATTTGGCTCCCAAGAGTATTCGGAATAATTTGAGGAGAAGCAAGCAATATCTAGAAATAATTCTTTCTCTAGATTTTCCAATCCATCAAAACTTATTCGCAACACATCCATGATATTTTTGCTTGGATTTTCTTTCATTCTAGTC
>Ga0099825_1009231_pt1 | contig 11342 bp, 9 predicted proteins | sample SiratroredBW_FD_76838 | JGI IMG/M metagenome (GOLD analysis project Ga0099825, IMG submission 76838) | Root nodule microbial communities of legume samples collected from California, USA - Siratro red BW | ecosystem: Host-associated > Plants > Roots > Nodule | place: USA: California | collected...
ATATAATTTATTTTATTTTTAATAAAAAAAAAATTATAAATTAATTTTTTTTTTTTTTTCTAAATATAGATTTTTTTTTTCCCCTTTCCCTTCTTACTTTTTTTTTTTTTTTTTTTTTTTTTGCAGTATTCCATGTGGAAGTCATCTTCTTTTCCTTGTGTATTTTCCCTTTTTATAAGTGTTTTTCTTCACTCTGTATGTTGTTCCTCTTCTTCTCAAAGTCGATTTTTGTTTGAAATTTCAGCTTCTTATAAGCTCTAATTTGAATACTTTTTTATATGTGTTTTTGTATTGGTTTACGTTGACCTTTTCCATTCCATTCTGTAGTCGATTGATTGTGGTAAGCCTCTATTAAATATTTAAACAATAACCTTCATTTCTTTCGAATTCTAAATTAGACTTTATTGAAGTTTATTTTAGTCAATGTTGATTTTCTTTATTATTGATTTTACTCAACGTTGATTTGGTTGTTATTAATTATATAATTTCTACATAAATGGGATATGGAATGATGTCATAGCAAAATTTTGTTGTTATTTATCTATAAAATATTGTTATTAAGAGTGAAATTTTTTATTACAATGTAATATTATAATTACAAATAATAAATTATTTTAAGTTAAGCTATAGTGGAATCCAATCTACGAAACTAAAAAAAAACAGTATATACAATGAAAGACACATGCAAAAAATTGAAAGAAAACATGCGATGATAAAAATAATCGTAATGTAATTTTCTTATATGTTTGCAACAAATGTGCAAAAGAAATGCTGAAAATAAATCCAAACTCAAAATTAATTATACTGGTGAATCTAAAAAACTCAAAAAGAAAAAACGGTATTATAAGTATTTTAAAACATGTCAAATCTAATGTTTTATTTATTTTTAATTAGGTATGCTAAACAATCAAAAATATGGTTCTCATTGATGAAAATTGAGCAATCAGTAAACAGAAGTAATTTGTATATTCATACTCATATGAGAGTTTATGGGACACACATAAATGAAAAGGTTCGAATTGTTTATGTAAGAAATAGATCTGATCTCAATTGTACATTTAACTTCAGTATTAAGTGTAATACTTTTACTATGTCCTGAAACAATTTATAATTATATTTATTATTTGACTCTACTCATAAAATATGAAAAAATCCAAGGCAAATTATTTCAAAATTACCAAGCAGCATTTTTGCTCTCTTTTGAAATTAAAGAAATTCGACCTGCATGTAATAAAAACACCATCATTATATTATTAGACTCAATCTAACAGTGACAGTGTCTATATAAAGTCTTGGATTCTAATCTCATTATTATTTTTGCATATGTAGAAAAAACCATCATCATTCATCATTAATAATTGTTCTAAAATTTTTAAGGAAGGAATTATGATCATCAATGAAGATCAATGCTTAAATTTTGCAAATAATTGCATCACGAACAGTGTATTTCCGCGTGAATCGAAGCATGGGCAGTGGATAAAGAATGAACGTGTTGAACCTCAAAATAAGGTTCTTATCCTTTTGAAACAAACACAAATTTGTCGTTTTGGGCTCAATCAGAGCGTTTTGATGAATTGTTTTTTTGGATTATATAAAACAAGTTGGGCTAGGTATTGGAATGGGCCATTCGTTCCTGTTTCAGGAAAAGTCTAGCCCTATTTTCACCTTGCGCCGTGGACCGTGATAAGCTCCTCCCATCTCCTCCGCCAGATCTCAGCATCGCCGCCGCTGAAGTTCTCCTTCGCATTCCGTCTCCGTTTCTCATTATCGTAATCCCTCTCACTTCACTCCACTTTTGAACTATAGCAGCAATAAGCTTTGTTACGAGTTTTGGTGTATTGGTTCGTTTGATCTAAGCGTTTGAGATTACAACGGTGTCTGTGCAGGTTGAAGCTCGATAAGGACGGTCAACATGTGCCGACAGAATTCTCTGGTGCAACATTCCGGGGAAGAAGAAATTGCGGCTGACGAGAGCCTTCTGGTTTATTGCAAGCCTGTTGAACTGTACAACATTCTCTACCGCCGCGGTCTTCATAATGTAAAACAATGAATGCATCTTTCTTGCTCTATTGAATTTGCGCTGTGGTTTGATTTTGCCAATTTTTAAGTTGCACTTCGATTTTTTTCCTTACTGGAATGTTCCAGCAAGGCCAAAGCCGTTTACTACCTTGTGCTTGCGTGTGTGTCTGTTTTTGTTTGGCTCGTTGGAAACTGCATTTTTCAGTCTCTGGTTAAAAGTTTTTTTTACAATGTTATGAGCTGATATTGCTTGGAATCCAATTGAATATCCTTAGGAGAAACCGGTGTACGATTTGTATGATACTTCAGGACATAAAAGGGTCTTGTATTTGTTGTTGGACATACCTCCTCCACATTTGAAAGTTGTTCTTGAATTAACTTAGATTCCAACATTTGCTTTCAGAAAAAAAAAAAAATTTCAGAGTTTGATTGATTCTACTTTATAATTGATTTCTCTTGCAGCCTTCCTTTCTTAGCAGATGTTTGCGTTATAAAATAACAGCAAGGCAGAAAAAGAGGTAATTATTCCTTCCAATCACTGTATAATGTGTCATTTTATCAAGGGTTTAATATCTTTTCGGTTCCTAAACTTTTTCGAATTTTTGCTTTTAGTGCCTAAACTAATTTTTTAGTTTGGTCCCTATACTTTTCCTCTGTTAATAGTTTTAGTTGCTACTATCAAGTGACTTAACAGCTATGATGGCAGTTTAGTGACTTGTCACGTCTTCAAAGAGTTTAATGAGATAGCCATGTGTATTTTTTTTTTGGTAATTGTGTTTTTAATTCTTTACGTGTTCAAATTAGTTGATATCATCAAACTAGAAGGAGCAATGTGGGTCAGAGCCATGTGGACAACGCTGTATGAAATGCAGTAAAGTAGCTCTTACAGATGAATGTGAAAGGAACAATGGATGGCTCATTTGGCACAATCAAGCCTCATTGCTCCTCAAGCTTGAGGCTTCAGGGCTGTTTCAGGGCTGTGTACCCTTTGGGATGGATTGGTCCTTCTGGACCTCATTACTTTTCAAGCTTGAGGCTCTGGGGTTGTATTTCCTCAGGGTAGGATTGACCTTATGAGCCTCATTGCTCTTTGAGCTAGGCTCTGAGACTGCGTATCCCATGAGTTGGATTGGTTTTCTGAGCCTATCACTCTGAGTTTGAGGCTCTTGGGCATGTCACATGTGGGTTTGGATTGGCTAAAACCCGACCTGAAGGACCACAAACCATTCACTAACCAAATTACACCCAAATTTGGCTTTTTTGAGCTCTCAAATTATGAAACTATTATTAAGAACCGGGGGGAGTATTTAGTTTCATGACTCCATTTACGCTACCATTCATACTATTTTCTTGCTGCTAATGTGTTTGCTTGTGCGGCTGGATTCTAATCATTCATTGATTCATTTAATACATCATCTCACATCTATGTTTTTTTCTATTTTGGTAAAAGGATAATTAAGTGATAATGTTCAATAAATGAAATTTAAATTTTGGGAACCTGGAGTCCTCCTGCAAATTAAAAAACAAATGTAAATGTAAAAAAGGAAAAATAGTTAAAATTTATCTTCATTACTCACCTAAGAAAGCTGCTTAGGTCTTGAGATGATGGGCGCTGAGAAACATATACCTCCCTGAAGAAAGGATTGAAGATCAGGAAAGGGATAAAATAAAGTATTTGACTATTTTCCACTATGTTTCTGTATAAATTACCTAGTCTTGCAATACATCCATGGTAACAATAAAAGATTAAGCAGGTCAATTTACAAAATCCAAAGCTACTTTCTGCATATTGTCGCAAGTCCCAAAGGTGATACCAGTAATTTGTTTTCAACATTTTGACTATTAGCAAGCTTGATTTTTAGGTAAATTTACAATTATTAACCTGCACTAAAGGCATGCAGTGCCTGAACTAAAAGAGGATGTGTAACTCTAAGGGTAAGCACTTCCCTGAAGGATCAGCAAGTTGACCAGGAAGAGGTGCTGGCTCCTACCAGTGGCCCTGCTTTTGTTGCCTTTGGCTTCACTAGCAAATGGTTATTACTCTATTGCTGACACAAGTTAATCTTTTAATTGTCTAATATTTTTTTTTCTTTTATGTGTAAGCCAACTTTAAAAGTGTAGGGATCTAAACTTTTAAAGGTACAGGCTTTGTTTTCATTGTTTCTGGCTGGTGGATTGGTTTCTAGTTTAATTTTAGCAATATACAGTTGTATCTTTGTTAAAATTTACATTTAACAACTGGTTACTTGTACAAATCTTCCTGAATAACGATTAATGTAATAAGGAGTTCATATAAATTATGCTTTATCTCTTAGTTATGCTGCATCGGGTGCAATTGAAAATACTCTATGTGCTTTCTGTTTTATAGGTTGAGAGCAGGAATTGTGATTTTCAATTATAGGGACCGCTACAACATGCTTCGAAAGACAGAAGGTATAGCATATTATACAGCACAAGGTTCAACATTGCATCTTACTCTTGCTGTCGTATGCTTGCATATTTTGAGAAGAGCAATCAAACTGGTCGTCAACTTGTTATCATTTGTTTATGACTGAATGCTCTTCACTGCAGAATTGCCTCTAGCTACAATTTGGAAGTATAAGATTTTTGACAATGCTGCCATCTTGAGCTGATTTTTTTCATTTTTTTTTTCATTATCCCTCTTTCTTTGATAATTTTTTTTTTTTTTACTTAAAAAAGAATTTTAACATCACTGAGGCATTTCGAATCTCTTTCTGAATACAGTGACTGAAGACTTTTCTTGCCCGTTTTGCTTGATGCAGTGTGGAAGTTTTAAGGTAAGAACCGTGAGTTGTACTTTTATTATGTTCTTTCCATTTATAATTTAATAATTAGGAGAATTATTGTCTCTCTTATCTGTTTTAGAAGATAGGTGAAAACTCTGAAAAGCGTCATTCTTGAAGGATATATTGAATTTATTTAATATAATGATTCTCTTCTTTGAATGTTAAATGTAATATTGTTTTGAGGTGGTAAAAAATTAATATGTAAATATTGGTTAGATATTCTTTGGGTCTTTAATATTTTTTGCATATCTAAATGTGCTATTTTTTTCTGGATAATATTTTCCTATTTTGAGTTATAATCTGACACAGCAACTTAATGATGCTTTGTTTTCCACACTTCTTTTGGCTATATATGGTGTTCAAAATTTTACTATAAAGTCACATGAACTTTTCTGTAGAAAAGTTTTGCATATTCATAGCTAATATAATTTCCCATTTTCATAGTTATTGCTCAGTATCTATTTATCGTATTCTCCTTGGCAATTTTATCAATCTCAGTTTATCTATGCAGGGTTTGCGACTTCATCTCTGTTCATCACATGATCTATTCAACTTTGAGTTCTGGGTTAGCAGTTGTAACTAAAAGTTAGCTTTAACATACTGATCCTTCTGAATGGCTTTTGAATTTGTTCTTTTTCTAATTTTGTAGGTTACTGAAGATTACCAAGCAGTGAACGTCTCAGTAAAAATTGATATATTGAGAGCAGAGGTCAGAACCTTGTTTAAATTTGATTTGTAGTAAATGGTTTATTTTCTTAGTGATTGAAAATTGTTCACTAAATATTTTGTTGTTCCAAGTATCAAAAGTGCGTGTCATCATTTTAATAAGATTGAGAGATGAATTTTTTTCCCAGAATATTTTATTGAATTCCCTTCATTTGAAATGTATTATTAGTTTCTTAACTTTTATGTATCTGCATGCAGAATGTTGCTGATGGAGTAATTCCACAATTGCAAACCTTCTCCTTCTGGTTGGTTGTGGATATTTATTTAAACAAGTCGCTAACCAATTCATATAATTTTGAGCAAGCTTACTAAATTAAAATTATTCAATAACAAAAAATTGTACAGTTCAAGGCCTCGAAAACGTAGAAGAAAGGACTCTGTTCAAAATGAAAAGCGCAGCAATGTACAATTTATGGAGTTGGATTCACCAGAAGACATACAGAATGGATTTATGCAAAAAGATGATGGTAGGAATTGTACTTTGATGCCTTCTGTGACTACGACTATAATTAGAAACAATATTTTGATATGTATGCTATGTTTTTATATTTGTGTACAGCACGCAAAAACCACTAAAATGCCTTGAGATTTTTCCTTAGAACATGCTAGAAGAGGAAACTTCTTTTTTCTGTGAAAAATTGTAAAAAGAAAAGAGAATTGGAAGAGGTTCTAAACTGTAAAACAGAGAGGACTATCGTGCACTGTTGGTGGAATTTTACCAAAGAAAATAAATGTGTTAGAGGAAAATTGCCACTTACTGTTTTGAACAAATGGTTTAGGGGAGTTAAAGAGTATTTCACTGTTGTTTGGGATGACTCCTTGTCGCATATTAGGTGTTGACACTCCTCATCCTTTTGTTTGTTTCTGCTCTTTCGCTATGTTCTCATTTGTTCAGCACACAAGGACACAAATACTCTTGGAAGTTGTTGCCTTCTTATAATTTAATTTAGATTCACAAAGTGCTTCGTGCCATGAAAAACTCCTTGAATCTCCCTTTCAAAATAAAAGATTGCAGTTTGATGGATTATTTTTACTTCAGTATATGGGGGAAGTATTTTGTTACTTACAAGTAACGTCTATAAAATTCTTTGGTTCATGTATTCTAAAGTTGTAGATATCCTATGCTGCAAAGGGGAGAACGTGTCCAGAACATCTCGTAATGAGAAGATACTGCCTATTGGAAGAAATAATGGAGGGAAATTTGGTCCCGATCATCCCAGCACCATGGACGACCTGGAGCATGTTGACTCCAGTTTCAACATTTCAGGTGTTTCGATTGCCATGCCTCAATCTTCTGGAGACCCTGAATGTAGTAAATCAATATGTAAAAGTGATCCTGCTCTGCCTACTAAATCAAAGAAACTAAGCATGGACCGAACAGACACAAAAAAGTATGTAAATAGAACCTTTCTCTTATTTTTTAATTTTAAGAATACAAGTTTCAGTTGTAAATGAAGGCTTAACTATTTTTGATTTTATTATTATTGTTTTATAGTTAGTTCTATTGTTCTTTTAGGCGCTGGCGCTATAAATAAACGTTTTCTAGTATCATAAGTGTAGTTTCTGGTAAGAGTGGTCAATTTTTAAACCTCTAGTTGTATTTTTTAAAACACTAAGAACAATTTAAGTGATTGATCAATGATCTAAAATAATACTCCATGCGTGGATATTTGAGTTGTAGATTATCTGTATTGTATTTCTGTTACCCATGGTTAAAATTTGTTAGCGAATGCAGACGCATCATTACTTATACCATTGGCATCTGTGATAAGGTTTTATTTTATTTTTTTAATAATTTTTTTAACTATGCATCGCCATGATATTTGATTAATTTGAGAGAAGTGTTATACCCATGACCTTTTTTTTTCCCTACATTTGTCATGAATCTCCCAATTTGGACATTTAGATTCTGTTTTTTAATTCAAAATTGTTTATCCAGCCGAATGCTTCTGCAGAAGAGACTGTTCTTTCACTCACACAGAGTCCAGGTGATTAGTTATCTTAGATCTTTCAAATTTATTATTTGCATGTGCTGCATAATCTGCTTGATGCATGGAATTTTTATGTATAACTTAATTGCTAGAAGTGAATCACAGGCTTATATGATTTTTTAATTGTAGAAAACTTTGGTTTTTATTTTAAACAGCTTTCTCTTTCATGCATAAATTTAGTACTAGTCTGCTAATCCTCAATTTATTTATTGCTTGCTGTTGGAAATTTGAGTTTAAATAAACCAGAGTATACGGGGGTCAATGTTTATTAATAGTCTATTGTCTTTTATATCTCCTAATTGTGAGAGCTCATTTTCTCATATTCTAGAGACACTGTTAGAATCTTCTGTTGTTGAAATTGTAGAGATTTTTAGGTAGGGAAGGAGGAAAGGAAATTGTATTATCGGAAATTCTAGAGATTTTTGATCTATCCTAAATATATAGCATATGCCCTCATGTATTATCGAGAAATAAGTCATAAAATATGGAGAGTACTCTTAAAAGATCATCTGAGATACTTAAATATTTAATATACAATAAAACTTGATGTTCATGAATTAATTCATTTTAAAACTGCGAATCTGGAGTTGTTTGAGGGGTTTCCTATACTATTGCTTACTGAAGGTGGTTCTAGTCACAATTTCATCACTAGAGAATTGGTGTTTTCTTTGGTTTTGCTGGTGAAATGCCTCATCAATTAGTCAACGGGCCGAGTTCACCAATTCCTAGGATTTCAAATTTAAATGCATTACCCAACCGGTACATGAACACGTTTGAATGTGTTGGAATAATTTAACGAAGTCAACTTAAAGTGATTGGGCTGGTTTGAGCTCAATTGATTTCAAGGGTGACCTCAACCCAAATTGATTGGGTTGTGGGTCAAATTGGGTTGGTTTGACAGATTTGTATGTTATGAATTGTTGGAACCTAGGGTTTGTTAGTTCTCTGGGTTGGGAGCCCTGGCTCTTTCTCTGTATTTTACCCTTCATCAAGCTTAACAAAATGTAGCATTATTCTATAATAAAGGAAATTGACTGTACTTCTGTTAGTGGACTTTATCTTATATCAACATTTGATTTTCCTAAGCACTGTCTAACTTTTGTGTGTGTTAAATGAAGCCTATGGCACTAGAACAAGTGTTGTCAGACCGTGATAGTGAAGATGAAGTTGATGACGACATTGCAGATCTTGAAGATAGAAGGGTAAGCTTGAAACCTTTCAATTGTTTATTTCTCAAATTTTCCACTTTTGTCTATATGTCCAAATGATGCATTTGAATTTGTTATTTCTGGGCCTTTTGTAAAGAACAGGAACATGATTAAATTTAGTGTAGTGCTTCATTGCCATGTCAAATTTGACTGACTTTATGCTCTTTTCATGTCGTCGAAAATTCCTTGTTCAGTTTGGTCCTCCCTACTCTAGTTGCTCCTCTAAATCTTGTGTATTTACTATTAAATATTTACAGTGGCACAAAATGAGATTAATCACTATAATTTATTGCTTAACTGTAATGTTGCAGATGCTTGATGATTTTGTGGATGTTTCCAAAGATGAAAAACAGCTCATGCATCTCTGGAACTCTTTTATGAGGAAGCAAAGGTGTTTAATGATAGCAGCCATATATTAATCATTCTTTAGTTTTCTTTCCTCCTCATTAGTAACACTAGTTTGCTTGTTAGGTTTTTGCACGATAAGCATTCTTTATTGTGTGTATGATTCTGTTGGTTACTTGTGCTTTTACTGTGGCAGGGTGCTGGCGGATGGTCATGTTCCGTGGGCCTGTGAGGCATTTTCCAAGCTTCATGGAAAAGAGCTGGTCACATCTTCAACTTTATTCTGGTACTTCTATTCTCCATTGATATTTCTCTAATTTCGTGGAGTTTTCCTACTAAAAGGAATGAAGCTGAATGATCAGCGAATAACCTGTCATTAATACGAGTTTTTTACGGAATTCATGACTTAATTTAATTGTATAAAAAAACACAAGATATATTTTATCTTATAACAATATTTTAGTGACATCAGATCAACCAGTCGTAGTACTTTAGTTTGTAAACTTTTGCTTATAACTTCAACTTATCTGTTTATTTTTAAGTTCTGTTTTTAAAAAATATCCTTTGATGCAGCAGGTGTTGGAGGTTATTCATGATTAAACTTTGGAATCATGGTCTTCTTGATGCCTGCACAATGAACAACTGTAACATAATATTAGATAGTTACAGAAACGAGGGATTGGGTACTAAATATTGAAGAACGAAAGGAAACTGACTCAATACAAGAATATACAATCTTCCCTGCCTTGTATTTTGCTTGACTGCAGGTTCCCATTTTAGTCCTTGCATAATTTATTATGATTTTTTTTAACTAATATTGGTCTGTACATTGTATCAATATTCCCAGTGTATTGAGATTGAAATTTAGTTTATTCTCACAGAAATTACACTTCTGAATCGTATCTTGTCCGAGAAATATAATTTTTAATATGATAATAAAAATGTATAAAGTACCAAAGTTTTATTACATCATTAAATTTTAGCTGGATATTTAATCTTTTCTTTGTCACCATATTAATTTTAATGGCATTTAAAATTTTAAAATGCTGCTTGGCTACTACCACTCCGACCATTAGCAGATTTTTCTGGATATGTTGGTTATTAGGAAAATAAATGTTTTAAACCCATTTTCACTGCCTGCAAGATGAGAAGTTGATGCTTCCCAGGTTATTTATAATCTTTATGTCTTTCTCTTTTTTCCTGAATTGTCAAGAAAGGTACACCCGTGCGAGAAATATGTAAACCACATTCTAATCAATTTTAGCAATTTAAAAAATGTCAAAATAATAGAAAGTATAATGTTACACAATGTTGTTAAAATCGAGTGAACTCTATTCGTGCGATCCTGCAAGTGAAGGAGACACAACAAGGTGAGGTGCACGACAGATTGGGAGATCCTGAAATCGGAGGATTGTGTTCTGCGTAAATCCGTTTGAGCAGTTAGGAACCAAGTTAAGGTGACCCAACTGATAATATGGATTATCCTTTTCTTCAGTGGTTCCCTTTGCAAATTAAAACAGAACCAAACAACTCCTGACAGGGCGCATAATCAATGAAGAAAATCATGGTTTTTGTAGTCTGCCATCGATGCACTCATGAGCATCGCGTCTCACCATCTTTGGCCCTCGCATCAATATCGCCAATGCGGTCTTTGTCTTTGTTACCTTTATCTTCTATTGTATTAGGTAATATGATTTACCAAAATATGTTCCATATTTCATATTGTTCTAAAATACATATTTTATATTCTCAAGTCTATGTTCTGCAATATAGAAAATTAACTTATAACATTTCGAGTTTGTCCAATTTAAAAGATTTTTTTATATTGTACACTTTAAAACTCAACGAGAGATTCATCGAAATTACTACAGCTTACCAGAATGAAATGCCTATTTTACAGGTTAGGCTTCCTCCAGGAAAAAGAAAGAGATGAGTGAATAATTCTTTTTTGCTATCTTTTATTTGCAGTAAACTCCCATACATATAGCTGGATTCTGTTACAATAGAAAAGAACAAAATCTATGAAAGATCCTAACAAATTTAGAGATTACTGGTATGCCCTTAAACCTATCTTTGATTTTCATCTTCTATTTCATTTTGCCTTTCACCGTGCAGTCATAGTTATCAAAATACTTAGGTTTAGTGCTCTGTCTTTTGGGCTTGCTCCTTGCTGTTGGGTTGCTCAATTCGGCCTCTTTGTGGTCCTCTGTTATCTCTTCTTGGGCCATTACATCCCCTTTTCCTTC
>Ga0099825_1009232_pt1 | contig 11341 bp, 4 predicted proteins | sample SiratroredBW_FD_76838 | JGI IMG/M metagenome (GOLD analysis project Ga0099825, IMG submission 76838) | Root nodule microbial communities of legume samples collected from California, USA - Siratro red BW | ecosystem: Host-associated > Plants > Roots > Nodule | place: USA: California | collected...
ATTTAGATACTTTAATATTTTTTATCTCACAACTAATTTTAAATTTATCCTCACCATTTTTAATTAAATTTTTTAAAACATTATTTATATAGTCAAAATTTGATTTTTAAAAAATTAACTTCTTGTATACTACAATAAATATTTATAATATTTTTTTATTAAATTTTACGTTTTATAAAATAAAAAAAGTCATACATAAATTAAAAATTTTATACTTTAAAATAAAACAAAATATAAAACTTAAAAAAAAAAATCCTCTCAGAATTCAGTTCCAGGAAATAGAATTCTGATTGGATATAAATTTCAAAATTGTAAAATTTGAATTGAGAATTCTGCTTCCCAAGAGGAGAATTCTGGTCATAGTAAATGGTGTTAATTTGGTAAATAAAGTTCAATAGGTGTTATTTGGGAAATTATTTTTTAAAATAGTATTATTTTAGTAAAAAATTCCCATAATTTCTTGTCTCATTTCATGATATAGAAAAAGCTAATATGTTTCTATCATAATATCTCAGGATCACTTCATAATTATATTTTGAAATATGTAATTCAATATATTTTTAATTAAAAAAGTATTTAAAATATATTTAAATTATACCATTAAGAAAAATTATAATTTGAATGACATAATTTAAAATTATATAATTTATTTTTAAATTACACAATTTAAAATATTATTTTGAATTATCTTTAAATTGCATAATATTGCATTTTAGATTATACACTTCAATATTGTCATAAATTATATAATCTAAAACTATATTTTAAATCATAATACATTGAATGTATTATAATAATATCATGTTGGTCATTTTTATAACATGGAGATAATAAAATAAAATATATATATATATATATATATATATATATATATATATATATATATATGAAAATGGAAGAAGAAAAACCCTAATTTTATTTCAAGTGAGCGTCTAGAAAGTGGATCCAAATGGCCGGGCTAAACGACACGAGCTGATCCGTTTTGGTAATGAAATGGGTTTAGGGTTTCGGGGAAGAGTTGGGTTGAGTTGAGAAAGAGAATGGTGGTCGTCGGCGGCGGCGGAGGAGGAGGAGGTGGCGGCGGAAGCAGCACCACCCCTGTGGCGCCTAAATCTCTTGTATTAATTAATGCTAATTTCCTTCTCCGTCTTCCTTCTTCCCCCACAATGCTAATCGGAAATCATTATTCTTTCTGCAGGTCTTCTTACACCAATGGTGGCTCGTCAACAAACGCAACGGTTTAGCCGTTGGCGGGGTTGCTTCCAGCGAGTAAGTTTTTTTTTTTTTTTCTTTTCTTTTCTTAATTCAACTTTTTCATTGCTGGAAATGGAGTAATTGCAATTCGTACGCGCAGGAGAGGCAGAGAAAGAGTGTTTTTGTCCACCGTCATTGCAGAGAGAGAAGAAGCCAATGTCCTACATACTCAAGATGGCATCACTGTTATTTTCCGTGGTTTCATCAACACCTCTCGTTCATCTCAAAACGGCGTCTCCTTAGAGGTATTCAACAACCTAACATCAAAATGGAATTCAATATATCTCTATTAATTGAACATCCTAATCTTATTGATGGGTATAAAATTTAAATTCTATCTCTTTTTTACCAGGTTTGTCAACACTTCCTGATTGGATTTCCGTACGATTGGAACAAGTATTCACCTCGTAGTTTTGGTGACTCAACTACTTCTTCAATTGGTATCAAATGTAACAATAGTGAAAAAGGAATCCCAGTTGAAACCCAAGCCAGTGTTGAAAGCCAAACCAATGGTCCATCCTTGATCGGTATGTATGATTGTGCAGGCCCTTCTGGAAAAAACATTGATAAAACTCCAACTTCGGCCTATAAAAGGAAAACTATTAGACAAAAGATAGGTGTGGATGCCAACTATTCATTTAGTAGGATGGTAACGAGAAGCATTTCCAAAAAAAATAGTCACACAATGCCGAAAGAAGACGAGAAAGCTCCAACAGCCAATATTGTTTCTCCTATAGCCAATCCTATTACTCCTGTTAGGAGATCTGCCAGGCTATATAATTGTAAAAAATGATCTCTCATACTGAATTAGTGGTGGATAGTGAAACTTGTGAACATAGTTTGCTATGTATTCTTGATGTCAAGGTATCGATGTATTATATTTCATTCCATTTTCATTCAATGTCTCACTCTTTACTACACCTGTTTATATCTCTTAACTTTCACATACACACTCTCTACTCTCTAAGCTATATACTACTCTACTGAGTAAATCACGTTAACGTCATTCACTGTTTGTGTTTAAGTTAATTGTCTTCCCTCCGCCAAAAGCTCTCCTTCTCTTTTCTTCTGTACATGTGTAATGCTTCTATCTAACTCTTGTTTACTAAATGTTGTCCTGATCCCTGCGATTCCTGTCATTACCTTAACCATGTCAGCTGAACTTCTATTTGATAGTTTTGATCGGGGAACACTGAGTCAATTCTGTAAAAAGGACATGAGGCAAACCTACTTGCACACAGTTCACATGGACTGCATTATCTACAAATATTTTTAATTTTATTTTTATTTTTATTTTTGATGTTAACAGCTACTATTTTTCAAAGTATAATTTACAGTTCACTATTTGATCGTGTACTTGTTACTATTCAACACTTGTTTCACAGCTGAAATTTGGGGTGCAAGAGTAAACAATTACTTGTAAGTGAATTATTGGACTCTTAAACATCATATTCTATTTGAAATTATTATCGGGCCAAAAAAGTATACAATTTTTTGTGGTGTTAATTAATTCTAATGGTATGCATATTTTTTGTCTAATATTTTAAGGCATTTTTGATAGCAGCTAGGGTTGCTTTTCTAATTGCAAGATATTTTGCTCGTGAGCGTATTGTATGACTAGTGGAAGGAAATAAGACGTTTCTTGCTATTGACAAAGCAAGTGGAGAAAATGGCTTCAGGGTCGTGACCCTGCTTCGATTGAGTCCTCTGCTGCCATTTTCTTCGGGGAATTATTTATATGGATTGACATCTGTTAAGTTTGTTCGATATGTATTCGGAAGGTATGATGCATATTACTGATCAATACCAATGTTATACTGATTTCCAGTGCCTTGAAATAATTTGTAGGAAAAGCTTCGTGCTCTAGGGGCATTGGAAGAGCTTATTTGAGCTCGTCTATTATTCTTAAGAGTTTGGATTTAGGGTCTAACTAATTGTACTTTACAAAGCCTACTTGCATATTATATAAGCACTTAACTAGGTGTTTGGTTAAGCTTATGGATGTGACTTATGATCTTATAAGCTCTGTTAGTTTATATGAATAAGCTTCACGGCAAGTTTATTAAATTAAGCTACACGTACTCATGCATTGTGTTCTTATTAGTTTAGTGCTTAATTAAATTATTTACCGGAATGCAACCTTTATATGTTGTCTTGAGTTCTTGTGTAATCTATGCTAAATGGGTAAAAAAGAAGATAAAAGAACAAATTTATTTTATGCTCGATTGCGCTTGTATATCCTAAAAAGTAGGTAGTTTCGGTAAACTTCATTTTTTTTCCTCTGGCTAAACATGATCAAAATAATTATAAAATGGTAATTGTATGATTACATCAACAACAACATAGTTTTATTCCACTGAGTAAGGTCTTCAAAACATGAATTACATAGTTCCACTCTGATAGTTTTACCTTATTGACAACAGTGTTTGTGCTACAATAGTGTAAAACCCTTGAAAGGATAATTGATCTCGAAATTTTGACATGGAATATCTGTAGCTTCATGTCGAATCTACATTAAATGTAATTGTTTATCAATGATTGTTAATGTCTTGTTTTTATGAACTGGTGAAAATACTGAGAGCATTGAACTTGTAATCAGGTACCTATTTAAAACTTCGTTCTGATTATTCCAACTAGGGGCAGCTTCATGAAATACCCTTGTTTTGAATTCATGAATGTGGATGCTGTCATAAATTGTCATTGGTTAGTTGAAGTGAATCAAAATTGTAATGAAATGTAGTTAAGATGAAACTCGTTGTGTACCTATTTGGAACTGTCTCAGTATGATTATCCAAACTCTATTTAGACATCTAATGTTATCCTGAAATTCTGTCTTAAAACTGATTATTGTTATGCAGTTGGTTGACGATGCTTCCAGGAACATGTACTTATGTTATTTTCAGTGATTTTTAGAAGAGCAATAATTATGAGTTTGAACTTGGTTTTTCTCCCTATTCTTTGTAGTCTTGGTTATTCAATCATTATTAGATTTTTTCTGGCTCTTCATTAGCTTAATGTTCGTGTTTTCTTCTATCCTTGTGTTTGTTTCGTGGGAGGGGTACGAGACGGTGATAAAGAAATGGATGATTCTTAAAGACTTACTGATGTACTCTTGTTTCTTATGAAAAATATTACTGCAATTTTTTATTAGCAAATTTCATAAAAACTTACAGCATAGCCAGTTTTGGATACCTTTGGCAGAAACAAAGGAAAACTGAAAAGGTTAGGGCATTTTGGAGGACGTTGGGGCACTTTCTTTTAATTTGGGATATTTGTGAGTGTCAATCAATGTTTGTGAGAGCTATCTCTTAGGTAGTGTGTAGTATTAAGAATATGTTAACATTCCTTGGAAAGTTAATTTGTGAATTAATGAGAATAAATTTTCTTTCAGAAGTGAAAGTAAAACTTTATTTTGATAGTTGATCATAAAGTTACTAAATTTTAAAAGGTTTAACATAGCTTGGAAGGGTTTCTTGATGTGTTTAGGTTGGGTTATGGGTAGATAAGGAGTTTTAGGTTGGTTTGGTATGTCTTAGCAAGAATCTTGTGGAATCTTGGTTGATTGTTGGAGATAGCCTCTGACTAAAGTAGCAAAACACTGTACCGCCAAAAAATGAGAAAGAGCCTCAGGGAAAAGAGAGAAAATCCTACTTTCTAAATATAAATATCTAGGGGCATTTTAGATAATTCACTTGATTGATATGGTGCAGTCACACAGTGGTATAGTGCAGGAAGCAAATATACTTGCTGAGGTATTACGCGGTGATCCACACCAAAATGAATGGGCATATATTTGATCTTTTGTAATATTTAATATTTGATCTCAAACAAACACGAAAGTTTTCTCTCTCATTGTCTCAGCAATAGTGTCTAAACTTGGCAGTTTAGACAAAGAGTATTGATTTAGTTTTAGTGAAGATGAAAAGAAGTCAAGAGTAACTCCTTATTATATTGAAATGAAGACAAATTCAATAATGGAATTGAAAAAAACTATAAGACTCCAAAATTAGTGGGTTAGAGTCTAATTAAATTGAATTTGACTTACAATAACATTAAAATAAGATTTTAGTATAAATAAATCAAGAAATAAAAAAAATAAAGATAAAGTACAATTACCACTTTTTAAGTTTTTTTTACATTACTTATTTATTTATTTATGGATTTTTGCACTTTAAATTTGCTAGTTTTGTGAATTCATTAAATACATACTTCTAAGATGTAAAAAGAATTGCATCTTTTTTTCTCGAAACAAACTATAATTTTATTATTCATATTCATAAGTTTATATGATTGGTGTAATTTGCATTTTTTCTACAAAACATTACATACATTTTAAAATATTTTCTATAAAAGGTGTACAATGAGTTTGTCACAGAATTCGATATGAGTAATCGTAAATTAATAATAAATAATATTTTAAATGCAACTTAGATAATTATATGATTAAGACTTAACATTTATAAAAAATTTATATTAATTTTTTAAAATAGGGTTTTGAATTTTATATATATATATATAAAATAACCAAGCAAAATTTTAGTTAGAGTCTCAGTATTATAAAAGTGATACAGAACCATGACAACAACAAAAATTAAATTAAGATATCAGTTAATAATTCACGTGAGTTGAAGAACCTCTAATAATACTAAGTTGTTTAGGTAGATGTTATAAATAATTATTTTCAATTTTAAGAAACTATAATTACAAAATTCTTATTAAAATATTGTGTTTATTATTTATTTAAACAATCACGATGAGAGATGCTACTCCATTATGACAAACTAGACAAGTGGATTTGGCCAACATTGGCACGCAGAACAATGGAAACCACCCCAGAGGTTGTTTCATCATCTAATTGTCTTCATGTATCAGAGTACTCTGAATCTAACCCCACTCAACATTCTGCTATGGAACTTGGGATTCAGAATTTTGGGTACTTCTTAATGTCTTAAGACGATCATTTTTCACTCCTTTTCTTCATCTGCTGTATTTGAGAATTTGGTTCAGTTGGAATTTCATTTCCCTTTTTTGGGTTACGGGTAAAGAGAAAAAAATGCTATCTTGTTTGTGCCGTGTTGTTTGAGACAGGTGCACCCATTACAGAAGGAGATGCAAGATCAGAGCGCCGTGTTGTGATGAGGCTTTTCATTGTAGGCATTGCCATAATGAAGCCAAGGTATAATTTTATGTTTGCCAATTTTTCATGGTTTTAGAGTTGTGTTAGTGTTGGCAGAAAAGTCATATATATATATATATATATATATATATATGTTTCTTATCCGTTTTAATGTAAACAGAACTCTGAGGAGGTTGATGTTGTGGATCGTCATGATGTTCCACGCCATGAAATTAAGAAGGTTTGCATGTGATTGCTCACTTCTTGATTTTGAATTGGGGGCGGTTATTTTGTATGATTCTTTATAGTACTTGTTATTCTGATTGCTAGAGAACTGTCATTTTCATGTTTAGTAGGATTTCAATTTCATTGAAGTTCTCTTATACTTTTGGATTATTGAGCAAACTAAAGTTCTAATATTTATCTGGTTCTTATCTTGTTTTACTCACAATGTAATATTTGATTCTGTTCACTCCCTTAATCCATTATTTTGTTGATTTTTAGGTTATATGCTCTTTGTGTGACACAGAGCAAGATGTGAGTCCTAAAAATCTGAATTATAATAATCATTAGAAAGATGTGTATACTCATAAATATGCCTGCAACTACTGATCTGTTGGTTGTTTTTCATGCTCTCAGGTTCAACAGTACTGCATAAACTGTGGAGTATGCATGGGCAAGTACTTTTGTGATATATGCAAATTCTTTGATGATGATGTAAGTTCTCTCCACTGTAATAGAATTTATGTCACGGTTGTTTCTTTCAATTATTGGTAGTCTTGATTGTGCAAATTGAGTTAAAAATTTCTTCAATCTTGCAGACTTCAAAGAAGCAATACCACTGTGATGAATGTGGCATTTGCAGGTAAAGTTCTTCACTTTTGCTAACTGCTAATCAGCTACATTTCATAGGGTATTGCTCAACAGAATTTTGAGTAATCATCTGCTCTATGCAATAACTTTTACAGAACTGGGGGCAAGGATAACTTTTTCCACTGCAAGACATGTGGTGAGTACATTGCTCCAAATGCAATTGTTTAGTTTTTCTCATACCTTTTCTCCTTCAGTGTTTACTAAAGATCTACCAAATTATGTTTTAGGATGTTGCTACTCCAAGGTAATGGAAAAGGGGCACCGTTGTGTAGAAGGAGCAATGCATCACAATTGCCCTGTCTGCTTTGAGGTAGAACAAACCACTAGTTCTATAATTGGCTGAAATATTTAGAAAAAATGCCGGATTCTCATTTAGTTTACTCCATTTTCCCCCATGCAGTATCTGTTTGATACAGTAAGAGAAATCAGTGTCTTGCCTTGCGCGCATACTATACATTTAGAATGTGTCAAAGAGATGGAAAAACATCATAGGTAAGGGACTTATTTACATCTATCTACATGTTACAAATGAATGACTTAAATGGTGTACACATTCATGAATTTCATCATGCAATATTCTGCCATGAGCCTGTGTTGATATACACCATGAGACAATCTTCATTATTTAGCCAGTGTTATTAATTCTCATTATTTGAAAACGGATATAGGTACTCATGTCCTGTGTGCTCAAAATCCATCTGTGATATGTCAAGTTTGTGGAAGAAGCTTGACAAAGTGGTATGTAGATGTCATTTTCTTTCTATCAGTGGTGGAGCTTTGCTTTCTATTAAATATATTTTTTTAAGGAGCATATGATTGCATCAATATATTCAGTTTTATAACATTCTTGAATTAAAACTTTTGCTCAGGTTGCCTTAACTCCAATGCCTGAAACCATAAAAAACAAGATGGTAAGTAACAAGCTCAAATTCTGAAGGTTTAGAGCCAGGAATTAAGAGTAGCTTAGCTTGTGAGATATGTCTAACTATGTATTTGTATGCAACCAGGTGTGGATACTTTGCAATGATTGTGGAGTGAAATCTCATGTACACTTCCATATCGTGGCACATAAGTGCTTAAGTTGCAATTCATACAATACAAGACAGATACAGGGAGCACCTGCTACACCAAGCTCGTCTAGAGTGACCGAAATGGTGATATGAAAATTAAAGGTCTCTTGGAATGGAAACATTTCTTGTTGAGCAGAGTTACTCAGTTATTAATGACACACTAAAATCAAATTCTAGTGGAAACATAGACAATTGAGGATAAACTTGGTTTAGGCTGTGTTGTATTATGGTATTAGTGCCATTAAAGCCTAAGAAACAATTAGACAATCTTAAAATTATGCAAAGATTCGAAGATCCCAAAGTCGAAAAGATAAAGTTAAGAAAATCGTATTGCAAGTTCCCAAAGGCTTATGATGGAAATGGAAAATCATTACATAGTTCAGGAAAATCATAATCATAATTGAATTTTTATTCATTTTTTTGTGAATTAAAGATTAACAACGTTTAGAAATCAAATGAGAATATAGACATGTGATGATTTTAAATTATGCAACATATATATATATATATATATATTGTGAACATGGGTGAAAGTGAAAAGACTGCACCCAACTTGTTTTCTTTTTAGTTGGGTTTCGCACAGTGCTCTGCTTCGGCTTTTGGGTCTATTCTGATCTGACTTGGAGTGATTATTTCTACAGTGACTTTCTGAACCTCCATAATTTTAACATATTTTTATTTTAGTTTTGAAAAACGACAAAAATAATTTTTATTATGATAATTGAGATTTTTTTTTTCACTTTATGGATTATATAAACCACAATATAATTAAAAAATAAAAATAAATACATTGTGGATTGTTATTGTAGTGTTGTTTTGTGGATAGTACTTGTTTCATCACTAAATTTTTGTAATATTTTTCTAATTATGGAGGTATGTAGGCAACTGCTTTTTGCACATCCACACTTGCTTCCTGCACCTTCCCATTATAGTACAATGACAAGAATAATATTTTCAAAACACTTTTTCAAAATACTATACAGAATGTATTAAAAGTATTTTAAATTACACATTTAGATATACTCCTACAAAAAAATTCTGGCAACATTTAGCAACCAGGAGATCATTACATGACTGCTCCTCCAAGTATTTCTTTGTCGGACACCCTCAAATTTTTGGAATTTTTCTGAAATATTCTTAAAATAATAATGTGAAAACCTAAATACTCTAAATCCTAAATCTCTCGTATTACCTTCTCCGCTCACCTTTACTCATTTTAATCTCCTGCAACGCTACCTCCAAACAATTCCAGCATTTCGTCTTGTGTTTCTATTGCCAATTTCATTCTGTCATCCATCAATAGAGTATTTGAGATACGTATGATGTATTGAATGATTTATAGAGTATTTGAGAGAATTTCATATGAGTTGTTTTTCATATAAAATAAGTTGTGGAACGGAATGTTTTGGAACTATTTTCCGAATACGGAAGACAGTTTCAGAGCATCTCGTTTTACAACTAATTTTATACAAAAAAAATCAGTTGTGGAATGAGGTCTTTCAAAACTGTCATGGATCCGGAGTACAATTTTAGAACAGAATGTTCTGCAACTCATACCCAACTACCTCCATTCACATAATTTCATAAAGGGTAGATTTGGAATATTTTCAAATTTTGGAGGTGTATGAAGAAAACTTGAAGATGCAGGAAGAAACAGTCTCATTACATTGGGCCAAGTGAGACACCCAAGGTCCATGAAAGTGAGCTAAGAAGATGCCAAGCTGAATGAGGGAGTATTATGCTTAATCACCAATGTTTTCTTCTTTCAATTCTTAGATTCCATTTTCTATTATGAGCCTTTGCTCATTTTCTATCACAAACTTTCAGGATGCACATAGTTAGGAAAACAACAAAGTGGGTTGCCGTGTAGTAGAGGACATTAATGAAATTGAGTATTTTCTCTCTTGCAAATTCATTTTCTCTTCCCTCAATCATACAACTTGTTCCTTGCTCGAAAAGGATGATAACATGTGTCTTCTTGGAGAATAAGGATCACTGGATACCTCTTGGAGAATAAGGGACCCTTCTATCAAGATGTGGACTTCGAGGTTAGACTGAGTTAAAAATGTTTAAAGCAAAATATTAGGTCAAAATTGTTTAAATTGTAAATTTAATGCACGAAGTCAAATTAAACATATTTTAATAAAGAGTCTTTTTCATATATATAAGGTTGAGCTAGAGATACTTATAATATAAATTTGAATTAGAGATAAGTTAAAGTTCAGCTAACATATCCAATGTGTGATCTCGAATTACAAATGTTCGTTTAGTTACTTATACTCAATATATAGAGTGAAGCTAAAGATACTCTAAGACATGAACTTGAGTTAGAAATATTTAATAATTAAAAAAAAAAAACTAATTGATATAAGTCAATGATGACAGAATGAATGGTATTTCAATCCTGCATTTTTTTTTTTTTTTAAACAAGAAAAAAAATACAAACATAAGTATAGTTAAACCCAAACCCATCCTCTCTACCCTCTTATCATCCCTACTTCATGTATCTCTATCAGTGAAACATTATTTGATAGACAAAAATTCTTTTTTTAAATAATTTACTCATCATCTTATTTAATATCAGATGAATATATAATCATCTTATTCAATATGAGATAAATATATGCAATTATTAATATCATTTTATTCTCTCTAGTCTTTTATCATATATCAACTTAAATATTATACTTAAAAAAATATTTAATCTTTGTTTCGCTAGGTGATTACTCCTTTTAATTTGTATTACTCCAATTTCTTTGGTACTCATTAACACTAAAAGTGAGTCAAAACCCTTGTTGCTAAATTTTACTAAATTTGCATAGAAAAAATAAATAAAGCATATGATTACAGTTATATAATAATTCAAATAATATCTGAACTTTTATAAAGAAAATAAATCATCGTACAACAAACCAGGGAGGCATTGCAAAATATTATATTATATAGTGTTAAAGTGAAAAAAAAAAAAAAAAAAAAAAACCATTAAAATTCCTTCCTTCCTTTTTCTTTTTTTTTTTTTTTTTCCTTA
>Ga0099825_1009235_pt1 | contig 11337 bp, 7 predicted proteins | sample SiratroredBW_FD_76838 | JGI IMG/M metagenome (GOLD analysis project Ga0099825, IMG submission 76838) | Root nodule microbial communities of legume samples collected from California, USA - Siratro red BW | ecosystem: Host-associated > Plants > Roots > Nodule | place: USA: California | collected...
AAAAAAAAAAAAAAAAAAAATTAAAAAAAAAAAAAAAAAAAAAAAAAAAAAAAAAAAAAAAAAAAAAAGAAAAAAAAAATTTAAAAAAAAAAAAAAAAAAAAAAAAAAAAAAAACAAGGAAGTGTCGGTTACAAATATACGGGTGATATTTGTTCCGGAGATTGAAGGATTATCTTGATATAATAAAGTAATGAAGCAATTCTCATTGTTTTTTTTTTTAAATAAAACAAGTGTGGTATTGGTACAAGAAAATTATTAAAAGTCAACACTAACAGATAAAAATTGGTGTTAATTAATTAATAGTATTGAATTTATATTGACATATATGCAATTTTAAAATTACTAACGTTAATTTATTAAAGTTTTTAATTAATGTTTGATAATTTATCATTAATTTTTACATTAATTTTATAATTAAAGCAATTAAGAGTTATATTTTTTATTTTAAAATTTATTTATCTCAGGATGGAAGGTTTCTAATATTAATTTAAATTGTATTTGGTTTGGTTGAAGTTAATATAATAATTTCAAAAAAAAAATACAAAACATTTCTATCTTCAATAAAATAAAATATAAATAAAAAATAGAAAAATATTATACAATAAAAAAATAAATGTGTATAATGTAAATGAATATAAATGAAAAAAATTAAAAAAAAAGTGTAGATAATTAAAAAGATAAATGTAGGTGAAGAAAATGATTCTGAATCAAGAAGATTTGTAAGTACGAGAAGATTTATAAATTAAATAGAAGATATTTGTATAAAAAGAAAAAAATAAAGATTGTGAGTGAAAAAATTTATCATTTTTAAATATGACCATTCAAATTAAAATATATATAATTTCTATTCATTATCATAAAGATACATAGGTTCATATCATATAAATTAGTGTCAACTTAATCAAAACTAATAAATATAAATATTAAAAATAAATAAAGTTAGAGTAATGGATTCTAAGTTAAAAGAAAACATTGAGTTTAGATGGAATTTAGAAGTTAAAGAAAATCTAAAATAAAATATAACTATCTAGTTATAAAACACTCCATCTACACAAACACATACAAATTACATAAAAAAAATAAGAAAAACTGACATCTTTGAGCATAAATATAAACGCAACACGTATGAATCAATAATATTTTCATAAAAGTGTAGCAATGTTTATAACATAAACACAAACACAATGCAGACGAAAAACGATATAATCACTATCTCTATATCGAAATAGATTTTCTAGAGAGTTCTTAAAAAGGAAAAAAAAAATCAATAATTCAATTATTACATATTGTTGAAAGGAAGAGAACAAACCACAAAGGTAAAGCAATATGCAATAGATTTGCTTCTATTTAAATAGAATAAAAATATAATTTCATATTCACTCCATTGAAGAGTGTATTCAGTTTCCAAATATTGCAAGTCTATATATATAAATCCACTCATGAGATAGGGTATATATTTGGAAATTGTCGAGCATGAACTCAATTAATGAATTTTATTAACCAAGCCTTAATTATATTCTCATGAAAATAGTAAATATTCAATCCATTGGTGAAGCTTCACTAGATTTGCAGGGTGGATGGGAGAATTATGATAGTGAAGAGAATAATTTCCTTAAAGATTATACAGAATACATTAAAAATGGCTTAAACTTAGATAAGTTGGTCTTTATTCCTTTGATTTATTATTTTTATTATTCTAATTAAAAGCTTAAGCCTATAAACTTATTTTAGTTTAGGCCTATTAACCTAATTAGGATAAAGTTTATTAATAAAAACCAAGTTTTTAAATAAACTTTTATGTTAAACACGTCATTTTAAAAAAATCCAACAAAAACAATAAAAAAAATCCTATATTTGGAATAGGTTTAACTTAAAACAAATAAAGAAGTAAAATGAAAACTAATGATAAATAATTTATTTTTCAAAACAACAAAGGGTCCTATTAGTTAATAACTATTAAGGTATTTTAAATGTTAATTCTAAATTATAGGGAAGATATCAAGTTCTTTTTAAGATTAAATATTAAATATATAATGTTTGTCCAAACCAAAAAGATTATTTAGAATATAATGTTCTTTTTCAACATTGAAAATATGAAATGGTGATTATCCTTACTTTTAGAGTCTAGGCTTTATAATTATGAAAAATTTACAAAGAATATTCTCACTTTGTGTTGTCTTTGAAAACGAACTTTTACAAATTACTTAGAAGTTAGAATTATGAATCTTGTAGACATATATAGTTTATTTGACACTCATTTTTCAACATTTTAAACCAATTTATTTTATATGGAGTTGCTTCTATTTGGAGACTCCACGAAAAGAAAGTTGTGATTTAAGTATCTTTATCCTTTAGGTAAAGTTTTTTTAGAATGTGTTTGATTTTGTACTAACATTTTTTATTATTGAACTCTTTGATTAGTGAAGGGCAATATTTTTCTTAGCAACCACTTTTGTTACAATGATAATACCGAAATGAGTATAGAAATTTATATTAAGCTCTACATGTATCAAAATCTTGTTTGGAGAGGATGAACATTATTTATTGGGATAAGACAATCATAAAAGAATGCGTCTAAAAATATTATATTTGATCTTCTATCTTATAAAATTATGAGTGTCTTGGTTTTGTAGATTGCATCTAACTCACCTTGAGACTAATTGATAACTTGAACCTAATGTCTTAAGACTTTATCAGGTCTTGTTAACTTACTTTTAATGTTTATTTAAAATTCATCCAGAATATTTATTAAATTTTGTCTAGTACTTTTGTCTAAGACATTTGTCTAATGTTATTAAATTTTTATCTATTGTTTCACATTAACAAACTTATTTAGATAATCAATTTTTTGCATTTTTTTGTTACCATTAAAATCATTGGTAGTTTTATGCTAGATACTCAAATATAAACTTGCATCTGACAGTGAGTTAATTGCTTTTGTGTTACAAATGATTGAGTGAGCAAAAATTCTCTACACACTTAAATACAAATGATTTCTTGTTTTTACAGCAACAAAAAATATACTTCTTAATTTCTTCTTCAAACATTTTTGACCTTCCTCTCATCTTCTTTCCTTTGTTGGCTTTTTTTCTGTTTTTTTTTTTTCATTTATCATATTTATTATAAGGAACTCTTGATGTGTCTTTCCTCCTCCTAATCTTTTACCATATATCCTTAGAAAACTTTTTCTTCATTCACATTCTTATTTATACTCGTATTAAATAACACTCGATACTACAATTATTATTTTTTTTACACGATAGCAAAATGGTGAAGTTAATGTCATATTTACTCCCAAGGTTATCTACCTCATTTAACTATTATTAAAGTTTAAAGTTGTAACTCAAATACCAAAACCAATATACAACATAGACTTCAATTTTTGGAGATTAAGTGAATAAACGTTAAGATAATTTTCCATTATTTTTTAAATTAAATAATAAAAACATGTGTTACCCTTTATCTGTATTCATCAATAAAACAGTGATTATTGAGACCCACAGATAGTATGTGACAATTATCATGACTGAAAAACATAAAATGAATTATTGACATCTTTTCTAAGGATCTTCATTTGTTCATCTTTGTATCTTTAATCTTTTTTTATCAAAGGAAAAATTGTGGTCTCTTTCATGCATTATGATCACAATACTATGTTTCCAATTGTACAAGAGGTTAAGAAGACAAAATCAACATTGGTTTAGCCTTAGTATAACCTCTAGATCAGTGAAAGTGGATTGTGATTGGCTTCATCGTGTATCAAGTAGCACAAAAATTTGATTAGTCTCCAAGACTTAATTAGGTAGGGCTAGAATTTTAAGCATTAGGGTTAGAGTCAGGGCCAGTTGGTTTAGAATTGAGAAGTGGTTGGAGAGCTTTAACAACAATTGTCATGTTTGGCCTGAAATCAGCTTCATATTGCACACAAAGTGCTGCAACTGCTGCTAACTACATAACCATATTAAGCATTGGTTAGAAACCTCATACTATATTGAATATTGAGCACACTTGATTGAACACAACTTAAAAACTGAATAAAGAGAAAGAACAAAAAAATCTAACCTTAGCAATTGCTTTCGGTGGGTATTCATTATTTAGTTTAGGATCCACACATTGTTTCACTTTGTCCTCACTCAATCTTGGAGTTGCCTGTAATTGTTGGGAATGACATCACTATAGGAATATGTAATAATACAAATAAAACTCAAAGCCTTTAGGAAGAACTAAATTAGGGTTATGTTCATTAAACCATGAATATATGTTGATGAATAAGACTTACCCAAGTTACAAGACTTTGTTGCCCTTTAGGCATTGTATGGTCAACAGGTTTTCTTCCTGTTAAAAGTTCCAAAAGAACAACTCCAAAACTATAAACATCACTTTTTTGTGTTATTTGTCCTGTCATTGCATACCTGAAAGTGAAAGTAATTCATTTTGAAAACATGAAATTAGTTTTAACACAAAAGATGAGTTTCACTTAACATATGACAAACTATATATTAATGCTTCTCATATAAACTAAAGACTAAGGAATGGTAGAAACATACTCTGGAGCATGATAACCAAATGTTCCTAAGACTCTTGTTGAGTGTAGTCGAGCTGCAGTGTCAGAAGATTGGTTTGTCAAGTTGAAATCTGCAATCTTTGATTCATAGTCATTAAAGAGTAAGACATTGCTAGATCTAACATCACGATGAACTATAGCAGGTTGGCACTTTTCATGAAGAAACTCAAGTCCTTTTGCTGCACCAAATGCAATTTTTACTCTTTGGCTCCAGTTTAAAACTGGACCAGGTTCAGCACCTTGCACTCCTTTTCTTCCTACAACACCAAAACCCTAGTGCTTAATTGAAGTAGAGAAATTTTTTCTTAATACAAAATTCATTTGTTAGTAGTATTGTGTGACCTACCATGTAATATGTCGTGCAAAGAACCCAAACTCGCATATTGATAAACCAAAATTCTGTTACTTTCCTCTAAACAATATCCCAGCAATTCCACAAAATGGTCATTTTTCAATCTTGAAACAACTGATAACTGCATGATGTAAACAGTGAAAATTCACTACCCAAAACAATGCCTCAATGAATTTCAAAATCTTGAATCAAAAAAGGCCTACTTGTGTTGCAAAATCAGAGTCAGGTTCTGGAGAAGAACTAGTATCCAACTTCTTGATTGCAACTTCCATATCATCCTTCATCTTTGCATAGTAAACCCTTCCATAAGAACCTTCTCCTATCAGAGCGTTTGTACCAAAGTTGTCTGTTAACTTATTTAACTCATCCAATGAAATAGCGGGTATTTCAATCGGTAATTCTTTCTTTGGAGCACCACTTTTGATAACATTGCCCCTTGGTTCTCCTCTATCTCCTCCTATATTCAAAGAGGTTAATAACTTACTATAATGTAAAGATTAAACAATTATGATACCAAATTATAACATTATAGTTTACAAGACAAATTGTGCAAAACAAGTCATGAATCTGTCTCCATTTACATCTATATAAATAATGGGAACGAAAATCTAGAGAAAGTTTTAAGAACAAGATTATCCATAACTAGCTTGTGCTTAATGTATTTTATAATCCACATTAGATCAACTAGATTTTTAAGTTAAAAATCTAATCTGAATTGAAGAACAACATTAAAAGCACTAAGTAATTACATGTAAGTTTTGTCCATTGTAAGTATCATAGAACATATTAAACTATAGTTGACAATATATGAGTATTAATAAACATCTCAAACAAGTTTCAAGAACAATTACATTCTTATACTCCAGGTTGTGAAATGTTTTTTTTTCCATAAATGAATAATTTTTTTTCGATGATAAAACAATAAAAGGAAAGACAATCATGAATAGAATAAAAGGTGTAGTAAGTGTGTTACCTCCACCACCATATGCATTACCCTTATCGAGTGATGTATTGTATTGGTTTGCAGGTGGAATGCCAAAATCCTCTTCAGCACCTCCGCAACACAACATTGCTTAAAATAGTCTAGCAAAAACAATTGTTCTTAATAAGTTATTGAAATTAAATAATGTCTAACGTATGAAGTTATTGTAATTCCAAATTTTCATTTTTCAAATAATTTATGAACACTAGTGTTAAAGAAGGAAGCTTGTCTTTGAAATTCAATTCAAGCCACCCACAGTTTGATGCTATCATAAACTAATATTACAAAATGGCATGCCCGTCATATGTAAGATTGGAGAAGAATAAATTTGTAGCTTCATACGGATAGAATGGAAAAGAAAAAAAAAATTGTTGTGATATCAAATATAATCATTTCAATATATTCATTTATGTTTTCTTTTTTATTTGAGAACTAAATTGTTTGTTCATCAAACATTGAGATATGATAATGCATAAACATAGATCGTCAATTATCAAGAAGATGAGAGAAAACAAAAGGCAAGGATGAAGAAAATATATTGTTATAGATCTAATTTGCCAACAACCATACACAAAACCATAAACAAAATTAAAATCCACAGAAGAAAAAAGAAAAAAATATATGCACCAAAGGTATTACCTCTGACTTGTTCTTGAACAAGCCAGGAATTTCAAGGAGACAATCTATCTTAATGGTGAAACCTAAAGGGTTATAAAGAGAAAAATATGTACAATAATTGATACGGTGGGTGGGAAGAAGATGAAGAAAACATAATTTGTTGTTTTTCTTCCAACTCCTCCAAATCAAATGAATCTCCACTCTGAACAAAAAGGACATGTTGGTATCTCTCCCGAAATAAACGGCTCTTAACCAAAAAAGCCATAACTTAAACCGAGAGTTATCTTAACATTAATCTTCCGAAGTTTGTGTATATATCACCACGGTGCACGCTAGTTTGTTTGTTACTATTTTAATGCACAACTCTATGATTTGTTCTCATGACACGACACAAGGGTGGTATTTTCATTTTCATGCAACATGTCAATATTACATATTTCTCACATAGATTTTAAATTATTATTGAATCATTTTTTTTTCTTTTAACGATTATATATTAATATATTATTATAATTACTTATAAAAATTATTTTATTAATTTTTGTAAAAATTTTATTTTATTGTAAATTTAATTGTTATACATTTTTAATTATTTATTATTTTAAAATATAAAATATATATTTTTATAATTTTATTAAAATTAATATTATTAGTAATAATAATTTTATATTATATAATTAATTATATTTATTTTAATATCATATAAATATATATATATATATATATATATATATATTAATATTTAAATAAATATAAAACGTTTTGAAAAAAATTTCTCACCCGCAAATCTTTGCAGTTGGCAAAGAAAGTTTTCAAAAAAAAATTTACCTCATTTTTTATATTTTAATAATATTTTGTTATTCGAATTTGTAACTTTTTTCGTATTTGGTCCGTCACATACTTAAATTTGTGCTTGAATCCAAATATACAATAAGAGAAATAAAAGAAAAAAATTGAGTTCACCTATTTTATTTTTGTATATTTTATTACTATCACTAATAAAAAGGAAAAATGTTAGTCTCGTTTATACTTAGAATTTAAGAAATATTTTGTGTTTATTTAAGGTTTTAAAACATAATTATTACGTTATTATATCGTCAAATAATCTCTTACCATTTAGGATTAAAATGAACAATTTAAATACATATGTTTCAATTATGATAAGCTGCCTCTGAACCAAGAAGATTGAAAAGAAAGTTGCCTCAAAGATAAACAAGAAGAAAAATAAAGTTGTGTTGGTGAAGAAGGAACCCTTAGGCTAGTAAATGAGAGGCTAACAAAGGATAGGAGTACAACTTGTAAGGATACTTTGTTCTATTTTATTAATTGATTATATAGTTATTCATTTTCTGAGTTTGTGTTTTGGAATTTTTTTTTTTTTTTGTGAAAAGCGAGGTTTGGGATTTGTGCTTCATAAAATTTTGGATTATATCAACATCAAAGTAAAAAAAATTAAAAAATATATTAAAAAATATAATTTGGATTTTTTTATGAAAAGAATTAAAAAATATATATAGTTTTTTATGGCTTATTTTTTTATATTTTAGAGAAAGAAAGATATAGTTTAGGTTTTTATGTGCTATATCATTTTTAAAAATTAAAATAATAATAATAATAATACTAAAGTTTTATCTCTTTAAAAAATAAAAATTCAATCATTTTTCAGCAATTTTGCACTATTGGACCACGGCCCAAACTCCCATCTTTTGAATTAATACAGGGTGATACACAGAAACAGAGAGAGTTCATTCATATTTTGATTTCTCAAAAAATTGAAAGATTTAGAAGGAAAAAAGATTCAGAAGCAAAAGAAAAAAGAAGCAAGGAGCAAGAAAAAAGGCGAGCATCGTTCCCAGGTATGATTTTCAGGAATTGAGAACTGTTATGGTATGATGTTAAGTTGTTCTTGCATACTCTGTTACCTTCAACACTGCCATCATCTACACTATAAGTTCAACACCCATAAAATCAAAGCAACCAAATGAAACATCCCAATAAAACTTTACTATATTCATCTGTACGGAATCTACCGTAATGAGTTGGTAAGCAAGATCAAGATAGCCTTAAGGGTAGATTAAGAACACAAAGAAAGAGAATGTTGAGGCCATCTTGGAAGGGTTAGCAGATGACTATCGATCTTTGTGAATGATCGTGGGCATATTAGGTTCAAATGCAGGGCCTTACGCGATTTTGAAAAACATGGACTCTTAATGCTTGCTGTTTGCATCTCACATTCATTTTTCTGCACCATCACATTTTTTTAGGCCTCTTAGAGTTAGCTTTGGAATTATTGCTATCTTCTCGGGCACGTTAGTGGGTTACATACGTATTGTCTCATTCTGAAATGTTCATAAGCATTTGATTTGGTATAGAACCGATTTGAACACGGGATCTAACTGGGAAGGTTCTTTTACAACGTTTCCTAGCCCGTCCCATAGAATAAAAGTTTATGATGTGGTTTTGCCTAGACCCTAAAATCCCATGAATGCAAATGCATCTCCTCAATTTTTGAGTTTTATCAAGGCACAGTCGTCTTTTGATTAGTCACAGATATTAAAATAATGAATAATGAAAACCATCTAAATGCATTTAAAATATTAAGTTGGTTCAATCCAAAAATCAACGTTACAAGATCTATACAAGATGGGATATTCACAACAAATGAATATTATAAAGTTGAGACGGATTTTAGTTGTCGAATGTTCATTTGGGTTGAATTTATGATGTTGATTTAGATCTGGAAATTTAAGATTGCAAATGCAATTTAGATGGATTGGTTATTCATATTACAAAATTCAGACGGATTGGCTCGTTAAAATCCTAAAATTATAAAGATGTATTTGCAATTTGCTTGATGTTGGATATTGTATGGATCCTGAAAAATTAATATTGTTTTGGAATTTTATTTTTTAATTGAAAGGTGTCAAATTAGTATATTTAAGACTTTATCTGGATTTAAATTGAAATGGAGATAATTCTTGAAAAGAGCGAGAATTGGAGATTCTTTAAACTTATTAAATATTATGACAATTGAAGTAGAATGTTTTCTTTATTTTTAGAGAAATATTAAAGATTTAAGTATTATGACAATTGAAGTAGAATGTTTTCTTTATTTTTGGGGAAATATTAAAGATTTGATGATCCAAAATTTGTAACTTTCGATTGTGGGATGGATGATTGTTTTATATTTATGGTTTTTCTTAATGAAATTAGATTGTTATGTATATTCTTATGGAAAAAAAATTATGTCTCTTATTCATATTTTAGTTTTTATTATAAATTTATCCATCTTAACCTTTTATCTTGTTTATTTTAAAATTATAATATTTTTTACCTTTTTAATTTTTTTATATAAATATAACTTTTTGAAAATTTTATTCCTTATTAATTTTACTTTATTTAAAAAAATACTTATTCTTATTTTCATTTGTTACATTATACACAAACGTCTGTTCTTTGATATTATTTTATATTTTTTAAACATTTAACTTTCTCCACTTTTTCATTTCTTTTTATACATTATTTTAAAACTATATTTCGTTCTACACTTTTTCATATATTTATAGAAATTTACTTGGATGCATTTTATATATTTTATTTAATATCATAAATTTTAAATTTTATTTTTTTAAACTTTATCATGTATTCATCATATTACTCTTTTTATTTTTATTTTTGAAACATTTATTTATATTTCTCAATATTTTATTTATTTTTTAATATTATTTTTACATATTTAAATGATTTTGTAGAAATATTGTAATTTGTTATTGTTTATAATAATAATTTTTATTTTTTTAAATAATACATTTTAAATTTTTATATATTTTTTAACTTGGAATTTAGACTTTATTATATTTAATATCATAAATTTTTCCATATATTTATAAAGATTTACTTGCATGCATTTTTCATATTTTATTCAATATCATAAATTTTATTGTTTTAAACTGTTTTTTTGTATTCATCGCAATACTCTTTATTTTTATGTTTTTGAAACATTTATTTATATTTCTCAATTTAAACATTATTTTTATATATTTAAATGATTTTGTAAAAATATTATAATTTATTATTGTTTATAATGATAATTTTTATTTGTCTAAACAATACATTTTTTATACTTTTATATATTTTTTTCAACTAAAATTTAGACCTTATTATATTTAATATCATAATTTTTTTCATATATTTATAGAAATTTACTTACATGCATTTTACATATTTTATTCAATATCATAAATTTTAAATTTTATTGTGTTAAACTTTATCCTGTATTCATCTTATTACTCTTTTTATTTTTATATTTTTGAAATATTTATTTATATTTCTCAACATTTTATCTTTTTTAAACATTATTTTTATATATTTAAATGATTTTATAGAAATATTATAATTTGTTATATAATGATAATTTTTACTTTTTTTAAACAATAAATTTTTATATTTTTATATATTTTTTTCAACTTGAAATTTAAATCTTATTATATTTTTTTTTATAATATACTTTTTAAAATTTTATTTTTCTGTAAAAGCGATTCTTACTTTATTAACTTATTACGTAAAGAATTTTCTGAGTATTCCTTAAAGAGTGACCGCGCTAAAGAGTTTTCAGTTTTTTTTTTTTTTATAGTTTAATATCAACTTATTATTTATCATTGAATCTATTAATGTTGGATTTTGGGTTAACTTTGATTGAAATATAATAATTTTTAATATTTTACTATTATCATTTTATAGCTAAATTTTATTATTTTCAACTTTACTCTTTGATTTTTATTGTTTTTTTTATTCTCATATTTCTTAAATATTCAAATACTA
>Ga0099825_1009236_pt1 | contig 11336 bp, 4 predicted proteins | sample SiratroredBW_FD_76838 | JGI IMG/M metagenome (GOLD analysis project Ga0099825, IMG submission 76838) | Root nodule microbial communities of legume samples collected from California, USA - Siratro red BW | ecosystem: Host-associated > Plants > Roots > Nodule | place: USA: California | collected...
AAAATATTAAATAAAAAAATATTTATAAATTAATAAAAATAATATATATAATATATATATTTTTATATATATTTAAATCTTCTCACATATATATATATATATATATATATATATATATATATATATATATATATATATATATATATAAAGAAGTTAAAGAGATAGTAAAAAATTCTAAGAGAAATGATACTTTGTATCACGATGAATATTATTTTTAAAATCCAAAAAAAAAATTTTTTTTCAAACCAAACAATCCATTACAAGTTAATGCCTTTGTAGTTATTTAAATTTTAGCTAACATAGCCCCTTTATAGTACTATCATGGCTTAGACTATTGCATTCTTTATTATATGAGTTGTGTAGCGATACTTTTTATAATTAAAGACGTAAACATCATCAACAAATCTGTATTTAATAACTTAATTTTTTTAATGTATTTATTATTAACACTATTCCACCAAATAATAGAAGTTTGATTTAATTGATTTTAATTAGGATGTTTTCTCTAAAGTAATAGTAGTGACTTATTTATATACCACATTTTTTAATACGACGAGACATAATTACTTGAATCCTTTGTTAGGAGTTTATCCGAGAAGATTTAACCGTATTTTAAATTTTAAATTTTAATATAATAAATATGTTATTTTTTTAATATATATGGATCTTACGACTCATTCCTATTTAATAAGAAACTAAACTCATACTTAAAATCTTAATATTGACATAATCTATTTGTTTGAAAAAAATGTACACGTTAATGTATGTAGACATAAACTTGGATTTTATTTTGGTGAAAAATGGCAGAATTTCAAGAATGATACACGTAAGGGTTTAAGTTTTATTAAAATCATATCTAATTAGAATAACAATACATAGGTATTGCATTATGTATTATATCCATAACAACACACACAAAATTTAAAAAAATTTTGACAAAGAGAGGCAATGGCACATGGGTGAGGTGAGCACATTACATCTAGAACTACAATTTGACCATCACATCTTAATTCCTCCAAAGAGTTAGCTTAAGCCATGTGAAATTAATATAATAATGTAAAGTTTACACAACTCTATTATCTTTTCTTTTTATATTCTTTTTTTTTTCAAAATATACTTTATTTTAAGACACAATTATGAGAAAATTTAGCATTTAGTTTTTGTTTAGTTTTTGGGTTTGGTCGTGTAATTTTTTTTTTTGTCATCGTTATTTGGTTGTAATTTTGGCTGATTCATTAAATTATGATGGTAAAGAAACGATCATAACTGACATTTTTTTTTCTCAGTATGAAAACTGTCATAAATGATCTTTTGTCATTACACAAATCTGTCATAATTGTTAAACTAGACTAGATTGAAACTTTAACAAAAAGAAAGAAAATCAAAATTAAAGACCAGATAGAAAAAGGTTAAATGACTATAATAATACTTTTGCCATAGTTTTATGGTTAGGATATACCAATGCACTGCCTTAATATTTTGAAATTAGGAACATCGATGGGTTTGATTTCTTATATTATAAAAATGTTATTTTCGATCTTATTATAAGTAAACATAAGTTCTTTTTTTATATATATAAATGATCTTTTATTTAGCTTTTCCATTATTGCGGATAGAGAAAATATTAATTTTTTAAAAATAATAATCAATTAAGATTTTTAATAAAAATAGGTTGACAAAATTAATAAATATTTTATATTAATAACATATTCATTAAAAAAAATATCAATGTCTTTATGATTTTAAAGATTAAATAAGATTTTGTGTTGGTTTGTGGTAACACTCATCTATCCTGAAATTTACAAGTCATAGATGATTTTGCAAGAATTTCTTCAAGAAAGGAAATATCAGATATCAAAGTCATAGAATGGAAATATTGTACCAATATTTATATACCTTATAAGATATAGAAATCTAGTGAGAACCTATCTTACTAATGTTAATGTAACTAGTATCGCTCTATGATTATGTCTAACCACTTTCATGCTAATAACAAGGCCAAGACAATGAGTGGTTCCCAAAAATTATATTGAAATTGCTAATTCTTAACTAAGTGTTTATCTATTAGGTTAAAATAATAACTTAAAACTAAAACATTTTTTTTTTCACTTCAAAAATTTCTAAAGTGGTGGGTTGTTCTTGAAAAAAAAAAACTAAATTATTTAATTTGTCATAAATACCAAGAGTGGAGAGGTTGTTTTAAATCAATTTCTTTTTCATATCATAACTTTTTTTTTTCTTTTTTATGAAAATTAATTAACAAAAGTGTCCCATTGAAAAATTGTTCTGAAATTTGAATTGCAAATGGTGGCACATGCAAGTTTGTGTTTGCTAGATTAAATGTAAAGCTTAGCATTAAAGAGAAAGTTGGTGGCATAATTGAGATAGCTTTGCTGTCTAAAGTTCCTTGAACAAATGCTACATCAAATGGTTTAAAAAATTGATCTTTCAACAAGCACAATACGCTCCTTGCATGACCAAATTGATTAATTTATTGACCCACCAAATTCAATTTAGAGATTTAGTGTGGTAAATCTTCAATATGAATGCATGCACATCATCATATATAGGTGTTATGGAATGATTTTAGCCCTAATGGCATAATCAATGAATTAGTTGTTTCATTCATCTAATAAAAAAAATAAGGACAAGTTAGTGAGACTTTAATGTCAAAACTCAGAGCTAATTATGGATAAGACGGCAAGACCTATTATTTCTCTACTAAAAAAGAGTGCAAACAATGGAAGAAAGGCCACATGGAAACTTACCAATTATGTTGACCAACAAATAATCATCTTGGAAATTTAATATCACACTCAATTTTTTTTAAGTAATGGAAAAGTAATTTGGCTTTGAAAGTGTAAGAGAATTTTAAGTTGAATTTTAAGATAGAGATTGTTAACAATATAATTTAATCATTAAATACAGTTTAATATTTATACGCAAATACTAAATTATATTTTAATAATAATATAGAAAGAACAATTTGATGCAATAAATAAACTTGAAAATAGAAACTTTTTCAAATGATTTTAGTTTATTGAAATTTAGAGTCTGTCTTCAAGCAATTTTATTTTAGTTTTAAAGGTTAATGATTGTAAAATATCATTTCCCTCTTTTTTTTCTTGATTTTTTTTTTTTGTTTTTTCTACATGAATTGTTTTTTGGTTGAGAAATTGTTTTATAATATTTTAGCCTGCACAGATTTAACGTTTAGGATTTAAGCCCGCGATCTACATATAATATTCTTTTGTTGTGCACAATTGTTTATACTGATTAAATATTTTTATTTATTATTTAATTAATAATGTATATTTATAATTACAAATTTAAATTATATTTTTTTACTTTATTTAAATTTTTTATAATATACTTTCTTATTTACTTATACTAAATAATAAATAAATATTTTAAAAGTTTTCTTTTAATTATTTTATTTGTAATAAATCTTTACCTTTTAAGAGAAACTCAAATTTAGGATAAAAAATTGTCAATAATTTTATCAATTTTTTTTCCTCATATATGTAGGAGGGACTAGACAAAATAGCCCACAATTTTATATGAGTTAATCCTCCCTTAATTGAAATAGGCTAAATGCAAGGCACGGTAACCATGTTGTCACTCGTAATATTTCTTAGCATGGTTATACTATATATCTTATATATTATTTATTCACAATGTTTTACCCATTTTTTTGTCAAAGACTACAACTAAAACTAAATTCATTACTAATATTCTTTTTTATATTTTTAGTTTAATGATCATTAAAAATAGAATTTAATTTATGATATTATTAAATGCAAATACTAATATCAAATTACGTGTTAGTGATAACATAAAAAGAATTATTTGAAACCATAAATAAGCGTGAAAAATAGAAACTGTTTTTAGAGACTTTTTATAGTTCATTGAAATGTGGGGATTATCTTGAAACTATTCCAATTTAATTCCTAGATGTCAATAATTTAAAAAGAATAATTTCTCTTACTCTCTCTCTCTCTCTCTCTCTCTATATATATATATATATATATTAATATTAAATGTTCATGAAAAAAATAATTTGGCTGTTAATGATTTAGTTGAGAAAAGACTTCGGAGTAGTATAAAAGCTTCTAAGCATAGTTATGTTATAACTCATTCATTTATTACTTCGGGGATTGTATTTTACCGTTTTAAAAAAGTTATGGCTAAACAAATTAAACTCATTCCTAATACCTTTAGCAAGGAAACTAGTTCGAAGATTAATTAGGCTAAAAAAAGACTTATGTTATATTTGAGTCTCATTTGATGAAGAAGAAAAAGATTGGAGATCATTTCTATGTAAGTACTATCTGTTATTTAAATAAATATCTCCAATTTTGAGTCATTTTTGTTTAAAAGGTTGCAAAGGTATGTTTCAAATATGAAATTAACAATGTATTTGTAAAAGGTAATTTAATGTTAAAGTTATTTTGGTGAATTTAAGTAATAAATGTTATTAAATTTGTAACTTGTCCAATGTCAAAGTTATTATTTATAGAGTTGTATTGAACTTTTGTGAGCACATGAGTCAATATGGATGAAGGTGTTTAATCTCATATTAACATAATAATACAAACGATTTAACATGTTTGATTAGGAGTTAATCTCATATCTTATCATATGTTGTTTTGGGTTTTTGACACGTTTTTAGTAATATTCATAAATCATTTTGGTTGTACAACACCAAGATGGTCTCGGTCATATATACACTAGACGTCCAAGTTCAAAAAGTTTTAGGTTTGAGACCTCTAAAAACTTTGTAAGAAAATTTTGACCCCCTGATGTTTCCTTGGTTAGGACGATATCATCTATTGTTCGCTCGAGATATGCTCGACTTGCTATTGTTGCTAGTCCCCTAGGCTTTAGGAGTATATTCTTAAGAGTCTAAAAGGTTTTCATCGTTGGTTCGAGGATTTTAAAGCGTTTCATTTTTGGACCTTGTTCCTATTGTGATGTAAAATGTTGGATTAAATCTGTCTAACAGTTGGAAATGATTGTGTCTCTTGAATTGTCGCATTTCGTTCGTTATAAATAGCAGTGGGTCATTGTGTTGGGACCACTGTTATTTTGTTAGAGATATGAGTAATGGCTAGGTAGGAGAATTTATTGTGTTACCACTAGGTTAGTGATGTCTTCCTCCTTTAGTGTGTCAGCTTGGTCAGATGGGTGGTTATTGGAAGATATTGGTGAGTTCTTAGTTGGAGTTGTCAGTGTGAGTTTGACTTCTAGGACAAGGTTGTTACATCAGGCTAACACCCAAGGTATAACAAGGGATCTTGTAGTAGAGTAGGCTAAGAGTGACCTTTTCCTTAAGACAGATTATGACTTGGTGAACTCTCGTGTGACCAAGTACTTCTCTAAGTATGGTGGTCGTCCATGGTAAGAGTCTTTTGCAACTAGTGTGCCCATGCTAAAGAGCAATGTTATGGTGGGTATTGTCTTTATGGAGTGCAGCAATACTTTGACAATGTTTGTCATGGTCGAGAAGGCCCTAGATGAATTCTTCTACAAGTATGCATGTTTGTTTACGGATGCTCACATTTGATTTCCATTTGATGAATTTACTATAGGTGTCTTGCGAGTTTTGAATGTCGCATCAACAAGTTACATTTGGGCCTCGTTACAAGCCTTTCACTTGGTGTGCAAGATGTTCAACATAAAGCCTTCGCCTTAGGTTTTCCTACACTTTTATAATGCTTGACCTTCCGATTCGATTGGCTTGTTGTCACTTGTAGATCAACGAAGGTGTGTGTCAATGTGGAGTCGTGAGTTGATTCTATGGGTTTGAGCTTCCAACAACCAAGTCACCATTGTCGAGGGTGGCATCGGTTGGGGTGAAAATGTTGGGTCTTTTATTACTGCCTCCTTATATATTTCTTCTCAACCTATTGGAATACTTGAGTTACCTCCTTTAGCCTCTTCCTCATTACTATATTCTCCTACCCTAGGGTGATAATCTCTTCCACATTTTGTCTTTTAAGTTTTGCCAACAACCTTTGCAGTTCCATTAGTAAAGTCATTTTCCTTGCTTTGGCCAATCTCGTATTCAATGATCTTTGTCTGTGAGTTGTCATGTTCCTTGTCAATACCATAGACTTCTTTAATACCCTCCTCGATTCCATTGTGGATGTCAATTGCTTTTATATGAACCAAGAAGGCATCCTCCCATATTATACTGCCACAATCTTGTTGTTGTTTTATGTTAATTCCTTGATGTTCTCATCCAAAGGGTTGCAATCATGGTCTCGGGTATGAAGAAAGAGGGATGTATATGTAAAAGGTACTCCAACACTCAAGTTAGTTATCTATTGTGAAATACCAACCTATTCATAGAGTTGAACTGAACTTTATATGAATGGATCTTAATTAGTATGAATAAAAGTGTTTAACCTCGTATTAACATAACAATAGAGATAATTTAACATGTTTAATTAAGACTTAATACCATATATGTTTAAGAATTAATTTCATATATTATCATACGTTACTTCTGACATATCTTTAATAATGATTTCTAAATCATTTCAATTGTATAACACCAAGATCATCTCGATAGTATATAGTATATTATTCTTTTAAAAAAATACATATAAAAAATCTATGCAAATAAATTATATAAAAAATTATAACACTATCTTTAATTTAAAGTATTAAGATAATAAATATATGTATTTTTTCTTTATATATTACTCACTTATCTTTTTATTCAATGTAAATTTAAATTCTTATCTATGAATCTACTCCAAGTGCTCACGTTCGGAAAGTTGATACTGAGAATCCTATTTAGTTGCATTCATTCTCTTTTCTGTGCTAAAAAGAATTGAAAAGAATTGATAAAACAACTTCTATCTTTTATATTCACCTTTAATTTTAAATTGGTCTTCCTACATTATCATTAAAGTTTCACCTATATCTTTAAAATAAACAAATAAAAAAACTATTTGAAATTCTTTTTATTTTATTATAATTTAGAAGTTAACTTAAAATTGCTATACAGAAAGTAAGTTGATTTTTTTTTTATCCTAGGGACAATGGGTTATTTGAGTATGCTAGTAGCTGAAGTATAGGTGGCACAAAAAAAAAATGGAAAACTTTGTTTTGACAACCACAACTGTCATACAACCAGATGCCAACTACTAACATGGTTTAATTATACACGTAGAAAAGGATAAAAGAAGACTTTTCTTTTTGAAGGACATTTAGGGTATTTTGTTATGAAAGGACATAATTAGATTTTAAGTATCTAAATTTAAGATTTGAAACGTGATAGGAGTATGGTGCACCCATTTGCATAAGGGAGATTTCGTGTGAGAGTGGTTGTGGTGGCGAGTGACAGTGGGAGACCATCGACGATGGGAGACCATCAACTGTGGCAAGTGACAGTGGTGAGAGAATCGACGGTGGCGACAACAGCTTCGATGGCAGTAGGGGATACGACTGCAACGACAGTGACAACAGTGGCGAGATTCAAGAGATCTGAGATTCAAACTCACTGCTTCTCAACCCTTGATGGAATATGCTGGACAGCGTTTTAGATAAAACCCTAAACATGTAAACTCTAAAAATGACTTTCAGTGCCACACTGAAATATTTTTTACATGTCATTTATCTTAGCCACATCAGTTTCACATAAGGTTGTAAGGTGGGTGTGTGCCACCTGTAGTTATCAAAGTATAACTACTCAAAAAAATATATCAGCAAAGGGCATGTAGTTGAATAAATGAGGTCACGATAAAAAAAAACATTTTGTAACGTTATCTAATGTTACAAGCTATATCTATCTCCCCTTGCTTGCATTTTATCAAGATAATTATTTTATAACAAATTATTATTTTATTATAAGAGATCAGGTTTAAAATATAGTCTAGTAAATGTAATATATATTTACCAGTTAATTAACCAAATACATTATTTCAATAACTCACTTTTCTTTACATGTATCTGGTTGAAGCTATGTAAGTTAATTATTACTAACTTGTTTTCTATTATAACTATTCGTTAGCCTGTTTTTATGCTCCACAACATGAGACAAGATATAAAGACAAAACTTGAGCGGCAAAATAACAAGAAAACACATTTGGAAGAAGCATGTTTGTTTCCTTAGAAGCCAACTTTATTAACAAAAGAGTCTTCCTTTTCAGTATAAGGTAATTTTCCTATTTTCATCACGCAAGAACTTTATTCTAAATTCAACAACGTAAGACGGCACCATTACCATTTCAAAATTCATAGTTCTTTGTTCTGTCATTGAATGATCAAAGTCTAGCCATTCTTGAAAATATTAACAATTTACTCCCTCAAGATTCATCAAATGATCAATCTCCTATACTCCTACGTCAAGTAAATACCTTCACAAACCTCTCTTTATTAAACACCACCCCATTTTTTCACCAAACATTTCCGAAAGAGACTCACACTTGCAATCCCACCTTCCTCTCCAAGGACACCAATTTAATTCACCACTTTATCTACTTTGTACCTCAATTTGCTAAATCTCAGCACAAAGTTAGTTTGAAAAGGAATCCTACCAACTTAAACTCCCTTCCACTTTTGTCCATCTCATACCTCAAAAACAGAGCAAAAACAGAGTCCTCTGTTCTCTTTTCTCCCTCTATAAATTTTACCCCTCTCTGTTTATGTTAACTAACTTTCCAAGTTCATGTCTTCCACCAAGAAAAGTCTTCTCAGAACCGTGTTCACAGCAAACGGAAGCTGTGGTTGCAGCAAAACAAAAGCCTCAGAAGTGCACGAACCAACCCCGAAGCCCAAAACCTCCCACCACACTCCCCAAAAGCCAAACAACCATAGCAGCATGGCCTCTTCCACCACTTCAATGGACCACATAGATGAAGAAGAGTTCACCTCCACCACAGTATCCGAATCCGAGACCTTTCATGACTCCAACAATACCAACAACGTTGTACAAAAACGAAGCCCTCTTGTGGACAGTGTGGCCATCGAGAAGGACTCTTCCAACCCTTATCACGATTTCAGACACTCCATGCTCCAAATGATCTTCGAGAAAGAGATCGAGTCAGAGGACGATCTTCAAGACCTTCTGCAATGCTTTCTTCGCCTCAATGCACCGTGTCACCACCACGTCATCGTGAAGGCCTTCAACGCCATCTGCGAAGAAGCCTTTCCTCGCAAGGTTAGTCCCACACCGGCTGCGTCTGAACCTTCTCCCTCTCGCCGGAGCCCCCTCGTGGTTCAAAAGAGCAAAGTGATCGAGAAAGAGTAAATCTAGACCATATACAATCATACAGAAGAAGACCCATTTAGATGAAAAGTTATTTAATGATTACACAAACATGTTTGGATTCAAAACCATAACTGTTTCTGCAAAAGCTTTCCACTTTGTATCCAATAGACTTCATAGTCACTTAAGAAAGTTACATGCTTTGTGATTTAATCGCAACCTTTTATGATTTGATTTAACGATGATGATTTATTCTTCCCACTTTTTCATTGGTGGTGTCTATGGAGGTTGTTTGTGGTTGGTTACAGAAGCACCCCTTCATGCCAATGGAAGCTGATGCTAGATAGGCCACACATGTGTATAGGCCATGTGCATGCATTGAATTCACACGTGGGAAGAAGATGCATGTACACATCATGGTTTTAATTTGGCTCCTTCTTCATTCTTTGATAAATAATGCACGAAATAAGTATGTGGGGTTGAAGTTGCAGACTTGGTTGATGAGTATAAAAGCTGGAGGAGCTTCAGAATTATAGGTGGTTGTATCAGTTTAAAAGATATACTTTTAATTCAAAATGATACTTTTATATTATCAAGACAAGTTGAAAGTTGATACATTTATATATAATGCTTGAGTAAGTAAGTAGTGGTGAGTGATAGGTAAATATAATGAGAAAGTTGAATAATATATTAAAAAAAAACTCAAATCTGATCTTATTCTTGTATCTCTTCCATGTGTTCTTCTCTCGATTTGCGGCAAATTGTCAGAACATTTTACAATACTATATTGATAGTAAAACTTGATTCATAGATCATAATTGTGGTAGTTAATTTTAGGGTTTAATTAATGGTTAGTTAAAGTATCTAATCTAGTAGCGTAAGAGGGTGGATACTGTACCTTTAATCTGATCTTTTGAGTGAAGAAAGTATTATTAGCAGATGGGTTGATTCAATTAGGACAACAATTCTCATCCAACAAGGACGCTAATCAATTTTATTAAGGGACCGAAGCTTCCTGTTTTCCTCCATGTAACACAACTTGGATTCTGAAATCTCATGAATATCAAATTTTATGTACAGTGTGTTTAGATTGTCTTATTTATTTTATATTTAAATAGTTTATAAAGATGTTTTGTTTAAAAATTAAGAAAATTTTCTCTAGAAGTTAAAGTTTTCCAAACATTTACTTAATCACAACATCAAAATGGGTCATGGCAAAGCATTTCATTTCTCCACATTGTTACAGTTTTCGTGTAGAGAAATTGGACTATTAATTTTCACACTGTGAATCTATAAAAATAGCATGATATAAAAATACTAAGAAATAATTTTGTTGGAACGTGTAAAAATTGATATACTAGATATTGTAAAAATTCAGGGTAGTTACTCTATTTTTTCAGTTATATATATATATATATTAATTTTAGTCTTCCAAAAATTTTCATGTAGGTTTATTCTCCTATTCAACTTTTTTAAACTTAGATTTCCTAAAAAATGAAGACATGACTAACATAAGTAACATAAGTTAGAAAGTGGGTCTGATATTTCAATCGAAGAGGGTCAAAGTTTTTCAATAAGAACTAACACAAAGGAAAATAAGCGTTTTTGTCTTTATGTTTTGCTGAATAAGGAAAACGAGTTGTTTTTTCCTATTTTATCCATAATTAAGAAGTCAAAGAATTAAAGTGAAAATACTACATATTATTAACCAGCCATTTAATTACGAATTATATACAATACTTTTATAATAATATTTTTCCAGTATTATTTTTGTATTTGTTTGGACCACGCAAATTTAATCCGATCTTGATATGGTTTTATCTTAAACAAAGTACTTTGGTGGGATAGGAATTTAAAAATAGATTATTATTAATCTCCATTTCTGAGCAACATAAAACTTCTTAAATATATAAAAAAAAATCCTTAATATAGGCTAAAGGAGTGGAGTGACCTAACCTAACGCCAAATATTTTATTCTAAAATATTATATGCTTTATAACTTAAACTCGACTCTTTTGATAGTTGTTTAACGTCTCGGTTAATTAAACGACAAGAGGCATATAAAATACCCTTTTAACTTCTAAATTTAAAAATTTTAAACGTAAATACATTTACC
>Ga0099825_1009239_pt1 | contig 11334 bp, 5 predicted proteins | sample SiratroredBW_FD_76838 | JGI IMG/M metagenome (GOLD analysis project Ga0099825, IMG submission 76838) | Root nodule microbial communities of legume samples collected from California, USA - Siratro red BW | ecosystem: Host-associated > Plants > Roots > Nodule | place: USA: California | collected...
ATATATATATATATATATATATATATATATATATATATATATATATATTAATTTAGTCATGAGTGTTCATCTTCACCACTTCATCAAGATTATTTTATTTTTTAATAATTTCATTTTCATTCATCACAATCAACTAAACTCAAATACAAATCAAAATTTCATAGATTATGCTTAAACATCCAACTAAAAACATTTTTCCTATTTCTTAAAACTAAATTTAAAAAAAAAAAATCACACACAAAAGAAACACAATAAACCCACTATACTCAGGTCATCATCCTACTGACGAACTGCTCTAATACCAAATGTAACATCCCATATTTTTCACATAATAAAAACTTTATTGCCTAAAATGATATAATAAACTTGGATATAAAATTCATACATTCATCATGTATTTCAAAGTATATTTCTCTAAATAAGATAAAATAAAGCTTCTCTAACAATTCACTTGGGATTCACACCATCCGTCAAATCCTCTGCTCCCGTGTAATACACGATCATCTCATATTTAAAAACAAAATAAACACCACACAAAAATAAAGGTAAACTAGATAGTTTTAAAAAAAATAGATTTTTATAAATTACATTTATATCTCAATCAAACAACAAAAAAATTAAGCTTTCGTAATTCATCTGACATCATACATAAACTGACTCACAAACAAAGACACTAGACTCTCTACTTCCGGAAGATACTCGTGCATTGAGTTAGACTCAGAGGTGTGTACCTGTCATATACCACCCAACTGTTCCAATCGAGCTTATATTTCAAACCTCGGAAGAGTCTATTCCGATCGGGCTCATATTTCAAACCTCAGATTCCATATGCACATGGTTAATCCATATGTCCTATTCCGATCGAGCTCATATTTCAAACCTCGGATAAGACCATATGAACGGAACCTCGTTCGACTTTTCACTAATTGATAATCATCCATGTAAATCCAATGTACCAGTAGAGTCAGGATACCTCTTTAGAATCCACAAACAATGCACATCCTAATAATCTCAACACGGGTATCTCATTTGTTGAAGATACTATGTCTCGATCACACACCACATCATTCACAAACATTGATACTACGTAATACAATACATAAACATTCATCCAATTCATCAATAAACAAATAATTACAATATTTATGAAAAACAATCAAACTAGCTTCCCTTGCCTCTATAGAGTAGAGATACTTAGAAAACTCTAAAATCATAGCCAACCTAACTCTGTTCAAGAATAGGATCAGACACTTTTGATCTACTCAACGCTAGGAATTTAGGAATGTCTTCTGATTGTCAATTTGATAACCTATGATATCACAAATCTAAAGAGAAGGTAGAAGACTTTAAAAGAGAAATTGTTTGAGAGATGATAGTTTTTATAAGAATGAAACTTTATATCTTCTTAAAGAAAGAGAGAGATTTGATAGTTTTTATAAACAGAATATCTTGTTAAAGATAATTGGTGGTTCTTATTAGAATAAAATATAATATATTTTTAGAGAGAGTTGATAGTTTTTATAAAAATAAAACAAAATATCTTTATAGAGAGGTAAAATATCTTCTTAGTGAGAGAATATCTTCTAAGAGATGACGGTTGTTATAAAAATACAAAGTAAATAACTATCTTTTATTTACTTAAACAACTCTTTTGTTAAAAAAATAGATATTATCTTATTTATTTCTAAAATTAAATTTTAGGTTAATTTTTATTCCATAATTATTTTGTAAGATATTAGACAATTGATTCGAGCTTAAATTTTCTGGATGAGTTTCAATCTATGCTACATGATTTTGAAAACATGTTATATTTTTACAGAAATTAAAAATCAAACATTTAAAAAAATAAAAACACAAATATAATGAAAAAATTAAAAAAATGTTTTTAAAAAAATGAGCTGGGTTTGGTAGGACTGTAAATAAATATCAAAAGCCGTTATTCGGAGAGAAAACCCATTTTTCTCAACCAAATCCATTTCGATAAGAAAACCAGACGCACTCGACAGTCTGCTCGTACTCATCGCCATGTTCTTGAAACCTTAATCTCGAGTTTGTCGGATTTGTGGTCTGATTCTGTTTCTCCCAACCCGTAAATTGGTGTCTCTTCTACTAAACATTTATACTCTACTACAAAGGTTCGAATGAAACATGTTCTTATTCTGTTAATATTTAAATTGATGAGCTGTTGATTGAACTGAGTGCACGAGTTTGGTGCTTGATTTTGACCGATATGATTTTTTTGGCTTTAGTATTTCAATTGAGTTGGTGTATGAATTTGTTGTCCTTATTAAATATGAGTTGGGGAACGAGTTCAGGACCCCAATTGGTTTGTACTGAGAAGTAGAAGAGAATTTTGCGAATTTAGGGTTGGCTCTATGCTTTTTTTCTAGTAAGTCGTCTCTTAGCAGTTTAGAGACTGCAAAGAGGGAATGCCAGAATTTCAACCATTCACTGAATAATGTCTTACATCTTAAGGTTTGTTTATCTTTGGCTGGTTGTCTCGAAAATCTTGTACTGGCTTACTTCTGTCTTCGTGTGAGGAATACCTACTGTGGCTTTCATAACCCTTGTATGTAGGTGTGGTAAATGTTTTTTATGCTTGAAGGTGGACAAGTCAGCATCCTATTATATTAGAATGTTTTTTGGACTATCTTTTCTTGAAAAAATTTCTGTGGCAGTTACAGATTAGTTGCTATTCGCTAGAGATGTTGGACCGTGTCAGTACAATGCCAATATGAGACATACATATCAAGAAAAAGTCATATGAGAGTCATGATGTGCTGTCCAGTATTCTTAAGCATTAACTTAATTGATCACGCACGAGGCACCAAGCTGTGTAATTTGATTTCTCCCTTTTTAATACCATCGGAGTATTTGAACAATATCATGTATCCTTGCTATTTATCAGACTGTCTGAATATATAGATCATAGTAACTTTGAACTACTTCTAACCTTTTACCCATTATTGTTTGATTTCAGTGAGTGTGGCAGATCTCATTCCATAGTGATTCATTTTATAGTAATGTGATGCTTGCCTAGGTTTTTTTCACATTTCAGATTATGCATCTGATTTTGCTGTTGGTTTATAAAGGAAGCATTCTCCAAGTCAGTTTTTCGATTTCAAGATGGTTTTAAAACCTGGTTTAGGTTTAAAGCGCTTTAAAACCAGTTCGAAAACTTTAATTGTTTGTTTAAAACAGTTTAAAAACTGGTTTTATTACCAGTCTTTTCGTTTGGAACTTGTTTGAAAATCTTTTTTAGTTCAGAACTAGTTTTAAAATCCAACCTGTTTTAAAATCAGTTTCAAACAATCCAAACTGTTCTATTTTTTGAAAAAAGTATGTATTAAATTTGTTATCCAAGCTATTAAATTGGATATGGATTTTTGAGAATCCAATCCTTTCCCATCCTTCTGTACAAGGGCAATGGAACATGGTGAAATTTTAGTGTTCTTGGGATTCAAGGGGATCCCTAAACATAGAGGGATCTTTATCAATGGGCCAACTGAAAACTACCAAGGGCATTGAACAGTAAATCCAACACAACACCTTAAAGCTTTAGGTGTATCGGTCTTTGCTACATATATACTGTTCCAAATTCCATTTGTTGACTCTTAAAAATATGATTTCTCACTCATACTCGACACTCCCAATCCAACAGTTAGGTTCCGATTGCAGAAAACAAGCCTAATTGGATGTGTGGGATTTGGTGAGAAAAGGACCTTCGGTTCTGTCACTACTAGTGTTGTCAAAATTGTAATATTGCAATATTGGTGATATCTTTTGGATATAATGCATGGGTATAATTTTGCAACATATCACATGTCAAGTGTGTTACTTCAGCAATGGGAAAATCAGAAATTAGTAGATCTTGAAAGCAACAGATAGGAGGGAAGGAGAAAGCATCGAGTTGGAGGTTTTAGTGGCCAACCCTTTGATCCCTTTGATTTTGGTTACACTTAAATGCTCCTCATTCTCAATAAACTACCCACGCTACTCTTTTTACCTATGATGTTGGTGTAGTTCAGTTATGACTTTTCTTTGATGTATATTGCATTCAGTCATTTCGGGTTTTGGATTCAATAATTTGAGTAGAAATGACTTGACTAATTTCAAAATGTTTTGAAACTTATGTTTCTAAAACTTGTTGAACTGATTTTTTAGTGATAAAATCTGTCTAGTTTCACTCCTTTGGCGTGGGTGATAAATGTTGTGCTTTATTTATTTATCAGGTCTTGTTGAATTTTAAAAATTCATATCTAAGATGAACTGGAATTCATATGTATTGAAAGTTTAGAAGGAAAGAATTAATATTTGTTTGACGCAATAGTGCTAGGTTTGGATGTGAAACTAGAATCTTGTAATACTGTGTTTGCACATTGTTCATAGCGGACAGATGTGTCAACATATGTTAGTGAGATTGTAGGTTTTTAACCTTATATGTAATTGGACTCCCAGATTATCTCTTGTTGCATATCTGCAAAAACTAAATAATCTTTGTTGGTTTCGTTTTTGCAAATGCATTTCTTTTGCAATTTCCAATCACAATGTACTTTGAGGGTATGGTTGTTTGTGTTATCTGTGGCTCATCATGATGATGTTTTCAGCAACCACTATATGTAACTTCTTTGCTTTGTTTTCATTGCTCCTTCTTTTGTCTCCATTTCAGGGAAACGGAAATGGGGTCTTGGGCTAGAGTATCTATTTTGACTATTCCGTGGTGTACAATCAATGCTGAATCTGCTATGGACTCCAAATTAGGCACTGTTTTTTATAAAATGTACAGAAGTACAAATAACAGAAAACTCAGTCTCCCCCCTTTTGCTTGGGATAATTATAGACTTAGGAGTATCGGTGTGATTAAATCAAGCCAAGATGTATCTTATTTTCAAACTGAACAACAAGTAGGAACTTGGGAAGAACCAGATACTGGCAGTGACAGTGAGTCTGATGGTGAGGAAGTTGAAGACCACTTTGTATTTGCAAGTGATGGAATGAAGACTTCAGTTGCTGCTGATGTTAATATAACTTCAGGGGACAACTATGAAGAACTTATTAAGAAAGGTTCATTTTTTTCTTATTGCTTTATTTCTTTTGGAATCATAACATGGTTTTGTAAACTAGACCAGTCTACTTCTAGATTGGCCATTAGTTCAATCATCAACAGTCCAAGCATCTGAACTTTATTGACCATAAACATCAACTTGAGATTCATTGGACTATTAGAGCAGGCTTAGTCCAATTTTTAAAATTGGTGCTGAATTTTGGGACTCTAGATTCAAAATTATGGTCTATTTGTTAACTTAAAGCTCAAAGCTTCATTGAGTCCTTACTTAAATTAAAATGTCCGCATTTTAGGCATGCCTGGTCCTAACTCTTGTTTTCTTCCCCTTACATGGCTACTTTTGTATTTATCTTTTGTTACATTGTTTCACACTATTCTTGTTTATGATAATTGTAAAAACATCGAAGGAGAAAACACACTATTCTTGATGCACATATTAATTATTGGGTTAGTTATGTTTTTTGGTCCCTAAACCTTTTTGAAAAATTCATTTTAGTTCCTAGATATATTTTTTTCGCATTTTTTATCTTATATCTTTTATTTGTTAACACTTTTAGTCCCTGCTGTCAAGTAAGAGTGCTGATAGCACTACAACCACGTGAGTAGTTATATCAACGTGTATAACATGGCAACCATATTTTTTGTGGTAAAGTGTGTTTTTGATCTCATCTTTTTAGACTAGTTGATAACGTCAGACTAGTTGATTGGAGAATAAAACGATATGGTACCAAAAAAATTTATACAGGATTGTCACGTCAGACACATTGATGACAGCTCCATCATCAATTAGCTTTGTTACTTCACAACAGGACTAAAATTACCAACAAAGGAAAAATGTAGGAATAAAAATCCAAAAGTAATTATTTAGGAATTACAAGTGAATTTGTAAAAGCTTCAGGGACCAAAAACTTGATTAGCCCTCAATTTCTTATATATTTTTTTTCTATGTGATCCAGTTAATTGCCAAATGTCATTTAAAGTAGTTGAACCACACTTGCTCTGAATAACCATACCGGTTGAATAATCAATCCGGTTTTTAAAATATTGCTTTATATTTTCTCCCTCTTTAGTGCTCGTAGTTGTTACTTTCGATATGATTTTAGGTTGAACAACTTCCTGATTGTGAAATATGTCCAACAAATTGAAATGTGCTAAAGTAGTTTCACAAGTAGATTGTAGAACATCTTTTGATCCTGGACAACAATCCAATACTATAGGAAGATATTTTCATTATTGCAGAGGTTGAACAGCTTTTGGAACCAGAAGAAAGAGCAATATTGCAACAGAATGTTACTCCTAACTTGGAAAAAATATCAACTGTAAGTCTGTGACTCTGCATCTGTCCTAGTGTTCACTTTCTTATTTATACTTAAGCTCTTGTATTCATGCTTTCAGGAAAAATGGATCCCGCTGCACACTCTTGTGCTATCAATGCAGATGAGTTGCGTGGACAAGCTTCTTGATAATGGCATTGACATTGATTTACCTGATAAGGTGTTTGTTGTTTATATTTTTCCAATTTATGCATAGTATTTGCCTGGACTTAAATAACATCATTTGATCAAACAGGAAGGTCTTACTGCACTTCATAAGGCAATTATAGGTAAAAAAGATACTTTGATTAGCCACCTTTTACGGAGACGGGCAAGTCCAAATGTTAAGGATAAGGTGAGGAAACATTATGTTCTGTACACAACTGTCATAAACTGTTAACTGCAGTCTGAAGTGTGTTTGCACATCTATTCCTATGGTAGGATGGAGCCACTCCACTTCATTATGCAGTTCAAGTTGGTGCCAAAATGACTGTGAAATTATTGATCAAGTACAAGGCTGAAGTCAATGTTGAAGATAACGTGAGCATTTCTTTAACACAAGCTTGTTTTTATTAGTTTTGATGTTTTTCAATTGTATTTATATGGTTTATTTACAACTTTAAAAATCTGTCAGGAAGGTTGGACCCCCTTGCACGTTGCCATTCAAAGCAGAAACAGAGATATAGCAAAAATTTTGTTAGTCAATGGTGCTGATAAGACAAGGAAAAATAAGGTACTTTTGTCATACATTCCTGAACAGAGTTGGCAGTTATAATGATTTAAATGCATCAGGGTGAACATGTGTTATTATCATTCCCTTTATTCTTTCTGTTATATTTCTAATCCTTTGGACTACACTGCTATAGTCCAATGAAGCTACTGTCGTCAAGTGTCTACTGCACCTTTTGATTTCAAGTCTGTGTTGTTAAAGATAGAAGTTGATGAAGCTGGAAACTTCCTTTCTTACCAGTCATCCAGGGTTATTCGTTTCCCTTACTTAGAACTTGATTGTTTGTTGGTATGTTTCAGGACGGAAACACTGCCCTGGATCTAAGCTTATGTTATGGGAAAGATTTTAAGTCTTATGACCTTGCCAAATTGCTGAAGACGGTTCCAGCTGATAGCTGTCTATGACGTGCGAGATGCAATAGGCCAGAACCAGAGTGAAGGTTCAGTTGAATGGTAGCTGCTGCTAATTAGCGAGTAAATCTTCCCCTTGGCATTCAGCCTCTAAAGATCTGCAGCTGAACTTTTCAAAATGAGAAAAGTTTTGATGGAACAATTCATTATCTTCTACGTCATTGATTACTTTTGCGGCAAAGTTCAATTGTGCAGATTAGAAGTTGAGAATATTAGTGATCTGCAGACAGAAAGTGCTTGGCGAATGGCTTGAGTTTATTTGATAGACTGCTCAGACCGCTGTGATCTTTCTACATGTAGAATTGTTTCAACTGAGAACGAATAACCTATTAGTGCTCAAACTTTATATTGATTGTAACAAGTAGACGTAGTTCATAAATTTCTGTTGTATGCACGTGTTACATTTTAAGGTTGTTTTAATGATAGACATTGACATTAGATTCTTGATTTATTTATTTATTTAGGATTAAGTTTCATTTTATGTAAATGATGAAATTTTATACGTGGAAACCTACATAATCTCTCGTGTTTTGTTCATTCCTTTTCTTCTATGACCAAGTAGTGCTTCTCTCCAAATTTGTCATTGTTGTACGATAAACATAGTTATCATACTCCCTTTAGTAATGGTAAACGAGTTCAAACATTTATTAAACTACAATCACGAGACAATGGCATTCTCAACGAAGGCAAGTTGGCACAAGAGGTTTTTCTCCCTCGACTTAGAAAATAGGTATTGGAATAAAGAATATCTTGAATCGATTTGAAAAGTTTACTGAGTTTGAATAGAACGATTAAAAGTGCTAAATGGGTAATTTCAATGACTTATGTGATTATACAAGTCTATTTTTCTGAGTATAGCAAATTTTCTTATTGTTGAATCTGCATTCTTTCTACTAAATTGTCATGGAGAAGTGTTTCCTTCATATCTAGTTATTCTAACTCCAACTAGTATGGGCCCTATAGTGTTTAAAGAAGTTGAGTTATTCCAGAATTTGGGCATATACCCGAATTTGGTTACAATACCATCAACCATTTTGATTTGCATCTTATCTTTACCAATTATTTTAAAAAGCATCATCATCCTGAATCAAAACTTCGCCAAGTTCAATTTTTTGGAATTTGACAAACCTATCTATCTTAAGCATGTGTAGAAGTATAAATTGAATTTAAAATTCAGTCATCATCATGAGCATTAAACCAGATATAAAGTATATTTTCACCATCCTATCCTTTCAGTTTTCTCTTTAAGAATACTTTTTTTCCAAACTTTGATGAAGTGATCCAAAACCCTAAAATCCAAAGTTAAAAAGTTATATTTATTGAGTGAGACAAGAGAAAATTAATGGTGAGGATATAAAGCTTATAATGATATACAGCTGCAAATTGCAACCATTACAGAAGGGTGAAAACTCATGAAAAGATTATGCTATGGGATTTTGAACTTGTCACAGATTTGACTCTATCTTTTGCAAACGATTAGTTTTCAGCATGAAATATTTTGCTCAATTGATACAATTTTAACTGAACGTGTTTCTTGCATAAGACTTGTGTTCGGCTTTGTTTTATATGTTGTTTTGTTTGATTTCAATAAGGTGTGCAGTAAAAAAATTAAAATGCAATGAAGGATAACGTGTATGTAGTTTAAATAAGTTTTATTAAGTCTCAATGTTTAATGTTTGTGTCAATATTAAATTCTAAGTTTTAAGTTGGTCGAAAAAGTTTGACATTCCCTAATGTATTGTTATATTTTGTTTGGTTTTTTTCCTATTATGATTGAATCTATAGGAGGACCTCATTAATTTAGTTAGACATACGAAGGATGAATTGCCAGTGTCATGAAGTAGAACATATTAATGATTAATTGTCACTGATTGAGACTTTTGATTAACATTTAACAAGAATTTAGGTCCAATGTTTGGTTGATTAGTCCTTAACTCGTGACATGATTTGAGATGTTTGGTTATTATTGGTTCAAATTGAATACTCAACCTAAAATCTAGTAGCATCCACAATTATTTTTTAGTTCTCAGTTGAAGCCATTAAGACCATAATATTAACCTTATCGAGTGGTAGGTACATGTAAAAAAGATAGTCTCTTATTTTTTACATTCCAATCTTTAGATTTGACTAAACTCATGGAATGAAAGAAAAAAAAAAAAAAACTTGACCACTGTTTAAGAGTTAAAAATATTTATTTACCATGAATTTTAATTATGATAAAATCTATATATCTAAAAAGATTATTCAGTATAAGTTTTTAATAATTCAAAATAAATATCTATACCAGTCTAAAAATACCATGTGAATAAAACATTCACTGTAAGTTTATTTAGAGGTTAAACTAATAAACAAAAATTTGAGTCAAACCGGCATTCGTTAACATTCATTTACAAAAGACTTAAAATGAAAAAATAGATAAATTATAACAATTATTAGAAAACATTCTCTTACTATATACAAGACAAATTTGTGTGACTAGCACACTTTAATATCTAAAAATTTTCATTACAATAATGGAGTTGATGCGAATTGTTTTAGTTAAGGCTTGATCTTATCTCAATCTTTTTATTCACACACAAAAAAATAATGAAATATGTGATTGAATAAATAGAAGATTAGGATTTTAAATAAAAGCTGTGTAGAGAGAAGTTTAATTGATAAAAGCACCTAATAGTTTGGTTGGAACAGAATGTTTCAATAAAACTCCAATTAAAGAAAAAAGAAAACCCAAAAAAAAGATGTGGCCAGAAATATTTGGATTTAAAAAGAAGAAGGTTGTGGAATTCTGTCATTTTCCTGTGTTGTACACGTGGCAGCATGTGGTGAGTGGGTCGGCGAATGGCATGACGTGGCAAAAAGCACAAAGCAAAAGTCGCATTCATACTCATTTTGTTGAGTCTAGATACATAGATATTTAACATCACAAATATCCAATTTTTTAATAAATAATAATAATAAATACCGCCATTTTATTTTTGTTCATTCATTGTAAATTATATATCCCTGTCACAATCATTAAAAATTAAATTGTTATTTCAGAGCACGCACGTCATTCTTTAAATATGAAAAAAAAAACTTATTTTTATAGACTTCTCAATTAAGCTCCATTACTATTAAAATATAGAAATAAATCATTTTTATTGGTAGATTCAAGGGTCACAATTAAGCTCCATTACTATTGAAATATAGAAATAAATCATTTTTATTGGTAGATTCAAGGGTTCCTTTTTTAGTTTTTAGTGTCATAAATAAATTGTGGGAACTTGTCAGTTACTAAAATTCGGACCATTATTATAATAAGTTAATAAAGCATAAATGAATAGAGAAACTTCTATTTTTTATTTTATTTTATTTTAGGTCCAGGAACTCAGTTCTATTTTGGTAAAAGTAAAGCATTTTTGTCTAAGAAATTAACATAACTTAATAGATAGAGTAGCAAAAATTTCTATATAAATTTGATCTTTAATTTAGAATATAATTTTTTAATATCAAAATAATTTATATAATTATTTTTTTTCTTGTTTTTTTCCTGTTTTCATATACCTTTTATAAATTGCATACAATAGTTAAAATTATACAGATAAATTAAAATAAATAGATAATATTAATTGCCTTTCTTAATTCACATATATTATTTTTAAGTAAATAAATTAGAAACAGATAAAACAGACAGGGAGCATATTAGAACAGAAACTAATAAATAATGGCATTTATCTGTTTCTGATTTCTGAAAAAAAAAAAAAAAAAAACCTAGGTCCCGCTTTATTTGTGCGGGGGGGGGAGAGACGCGGTCCTCTCCTCCCACCGCTCGTATCG
>Ga0099825_1009242_pt1 | contig 11331 bp, 5 predicted proteins | sample SiratroredBW_FD_76838 | JGI IMG/M metagenome (GOLD analysis project Ga0099825, IMG submission 76838) | Root nodule microbial communities of legume samples collected from California, USA - Siratro red BW | ecosystem: Host-associated > Plants > Roots > Nodule | place: USA: California | collected...
TAGTTGACTTATACTTAATAAATTGTGCTTCAAACCTTCTACTAGGAGTACATCTTTGATGATCACATCATCATCTCCTCTAATGACACCAACATCAAGTATTCTCCCTCGGTTGTTGTCTCTATAGGTGACATATCCATCTGGTTTCCACTTAAAATTAGTCAATTGTGAAGCGTCTCCAATCATGTGTTTGGAGCACTGTCCAGTTGCTTCTTAGATACCAAACAGACCTATAAAACAGATTAATTTTGAGGCATTGGTACCCTGTTAAATTTGGCTCCACAAGTGTTAGTGATGCTTTTAGGCACCCACCTAACCAGCCCCTTAAGTACATCAAATTTCCTAACTTTGTAGTTTCTAACAGAGTGACCTTTTCTAATGTAATAAAAGTAAGTCATGAAAGGTGAAAAATACTCCTCTTTAGCATTAAAGAAACTGCTAAATTTCTTTTGTTTTCCTTGAAAACCACTTTGATATCCAATGTTAGCCTTTTCAAAAACACAATTTTGAGAACCCAAAATGGCATTGAGATTTGCAGTTCCCATGGAAAGTTTAGATGCAGTAGTTATCAAATAGTTGACTTTCCTTTGAAGAGCATCACAATTTTCACAATTAATTGGCTTGCTCGAACCAAAGTTACTAGAAGCTTTGTAAATTTTTTCAACATGATCAAAATCAGTTTTCAATTTCAAAAGCTCATCTTCAAGTTTTTTGACTCTGCCTTCCAACCAATTGTTCAACTCTTTCAATCGATTGTTGGACAAGGCCAATCTGTTTACTTTCCATGGGTTTCAAAGAAAGCCTAAAGAAGTGAATTGTAGTTTGTATTATTAAAAGAAGTGCTGGAATTTGCACTACTAACCTTAGTATTCTCTCCAGCCATAAGACACAAATTTGCTTCAATATCCTCATGTGAAGAGTTTTTGGAAGAAGTAGAATTGTCTTCCCAAGCTATATATGCTTTTCTGCCTTTTCCAAGTTTGTTGGTCTTCTTCTCATGTGTCTTCTCTTTGTTTATAAGGCTTGGACAATCCACTTTCATGTGTAGTTGTTTACCACATCCAAAACAAGTAAATTTAGTGGAACTAGAATTAGGTTTCTTGTTATAGCTCTAGTTATGTTGATTCTTCATTTTGCCCTTCATCTTAATAAACTTTTGGAATCTCCTTGCCAACAGATTGAGATTCTTTGTATCACTGCATTCATCAGAGCTTTCCTCATTAGATTCAACATCTGCAGCCTTTGTCTTTTGTGCTAAGCTTCTGGACTTTTTCTTCATAGTTTCCATTTCCTTCAGCCTAGTCATCTCCAACCCGTGCTCTCTCAATTTGCCAAAGAGTGTTGTAGTAGTGAGCGTTGTAAAATCTCTAGTCTCTGATATAGTTGTCACTTTGGGCTGCCATCTCCTATCCAGGCACTTTAGGATTTTGATGTTCAGCTCCTCTTTGTCAAACTACTTTCCCAGTCCAATCAAGTGATTGACAATGTGAGTGAACCATTTATGCACATCAGCAATGGTCTCCCCTTGCTGCACCCTAAACATCAATAGTTCCCTCATGTGTCACCTCAAGTATGTCCCACATCTCTTTAGTCGAGCTGTATTGAAATACTCTGAAAAATTCATCAAGGTTCAAAGGAGGTTATTATATTTTTTGCAACACAATCATATTATACTTTCTTATTCACTGCATCAGTAAAATTATCATAAGATTTCTCAACAGGCACACCATTCACAATAGACCTAGGAATATAAGGACCATTTACTATAGTATCCCAAATACCACGATCAATGGATTCAATAAAGATTTTCATTATCACCTTCCAAAATTGGTAATTCACCCCAGAAAACATGGGTGGCCTGTGAATAGAGGCTCCCTCAACATAAGATAGTTTGTTCTCAACCATGGATTGAAAAACTTGACTAGGATTCAAGTCTTAGCTCTGATGTCAATTGAAAAACAAGTTAAGGCCGAATTCAAGAGGGGGTGAATTGTACTTTAAATTTTTATTTTTATTTTTTTGCAAACATCGAAAGTTTTAAATTTTGGATGAAACTTCTTTATTAAAATAATTGACAAATGATATTCTGAAGTGCACAACAACCAATCAATAAATTCCATATCAGAGTCAATCAATTGAAATAATACACAAAATTAAAAAACAACAAGAAACAATTTACTGAAACACAATTATTTTTAATAGAATTCAGTGCACAAACTTAAAACAGTTCAGTAACAATCAATTCACTGCTAGAACCAATAAAGCGAAGAAGCAATTTACTGAAATCAAGATTCAAATTAATTTAGTCAATAGCCAATAAAACACTAGAATCAGAAGCGGAAGCAATTAGTTGATTACAAAATGTATTTCAAAATTGCACAAAAACAATCAGATGAACAATATTCACAGTAAACTGCAGATCAATCACATAGCAAGACCATTCAGAATAATAATCAGAACTAGAAACATCAATTCCAGCAATTAACATAATACAGTTCAATATACTCACAATAGATACAGTCAATTTTACAAAAACAATAACAGTTACAGAAAAAACACAATGCATTACAATTAGAATGAACAATTGATTACGAGTGATGAACAATTAATTGAGCGATAAACATCAGATATAACAAAGTGTTCAAGAACACTAAGATTTATACTGGTTCACCCTTCCACAAGGGCTACGTCCGGTCCTTTGCCAATAAGCAAAGGGTTCCACTAACAACGATCTTAAAGATCAGTTTACAGCAATACAAACTCCTTGCAACCCACTACTTCCAACAGCAAACAACCCACTGCAACCCACAACAGTTGTCCAAAAAATGCAAAACCCACTACACCAACTCGTTACAAAATACAAAACCCTATGTAATTTGCAACCACAAAAATGACAATATAAAGATTATTAATAATAGAACAAATTTAACAGTACTTCTACTCAATAGATTACAAAATTGAATTAAGAACGAAGTAGAAGACTTAGCTCTAGATCAAAACCATAGTTACGCTAACTGACACTCAAAGGAAGGCTCCAAGATTAACCTTTTTGAGTTTTTTCTTGAAGAAAATCAATTGTCGAAAGTTCTCAAGATAAGAGCACATTTTTCTAATGATACCTTTCATTCCCAAAATCCCTCCACTGAAATGTTCCCTCGTTTTCGTTCAGATCCCTCCACTAAAAACACTAAAAATTCCTCCACATTTTGTTCCCAAACCTTTCGTTCCCATTTACAAATCTGTCCACATAATGGGTTTCGAAGCCTAAGTCGCAGTTAACCAGAAGTTCCTATGGTTCAAATCCTAACCCAAACAAATTATCCATTTGTTCCGTTAATCCTTAACCGATTTGAGAGAATCAATGAAACCTTAACCAATTGGAGCATTTTATATTGGAGCGATTGTTTCGTGACCTTTGATCGCCCTCACGACGACCAATGGTAATAGTTTTTTTTTTTCATTCTTACTAGTTTTTTGTTTTTGTTTTCCATTTTGATTGAAAGCCATGATGTTTCAACTACATCTAACCATATGTATAATTTGATTGCATATATTTCGAGACAAGTTGAAGAAGTTATGTGATTCTTGCTATTGTATGTATTGAAGCTTTTTGGGGACAAAACAGAGGTATGTTCATAATGCCTTGTATGCTGAGGTAGTTTGTGTGATTCTTGATATTGAAGCTGTTGTGTGGAAAGGTTGGTCCAATGTATGTATTGATCGTGATTTTGAACTTGTTAAATATGTGGTTATGCTCTTGTGCAAGAATGTGAGTTGTCATTGTTGGTCTCGTTTTGCTCTCTGTTTTCTTGGTTGTTTTTATAAGCGAACGAGCGTTTGTCTCTGATTGAATGGTGGTTTAGTTTAATTTAGTATGTGAAACAGAAAGAAAACATTAAGTAATATCTTTTCATAATTCAATCTTAATTAAGGATCTGTGTAATTGTTGTGTGAAGTAAAACTTAATTAAGGATCTTAATTTTACTTGTGTAGCATCCACCCTTTTAGCCTGTAGGTGGCTCTTGGGTTTTTGCTAGTGAATGTTCAGTTTATCCTGCATATACACTTTAGCAATAAATCTTAGATTCTATAAGCACTTACAACTTTGAGATGTAGTGAAATTTTTTCAATGGAACGTCTTGAGTTGTTGGGAGTTTCTGTTTTGAAATATGTGGTGAGTTGTCACCTCTTTCTTAAATATCCCAAGAAATGTGAAGGACAATTTGCCCGACAGTCACTAGCAGTTTGTAATTCAAGCCTTCATAAACTGGCAATAGATCGCAAATTATAGGTATTCTTTGTTTTTTTTTTTATTTTTTGTGTTACTATCTCGGAGCCTAAAAGTTTGTGTTAGTTAAAGGCTCGTGAAATTTTTGTCTTGCGAGACAATCAAACTCTTGACTAGATGAAAATTTTGATACCTGTTAAAAACCCATTGGATGGTTAATCTGGATCAGGTGCTAAGATACTTTTTTATTCTAAAATATACAATTTCACGCCATGCATTTATCTATTCCATTAGTGTTGTGTATCAGTTTCAATATTTGTTAGGAAGCTGCCTTAGTTGCTGTTACCCATTTTGTCCCAGGTTGACTAGAAACATGACTTAAATTTAGCTTATAAAGCTTAGACAATCTTTACATACAAATAAGTTTTCTATTAAGTTTTAAGTACCAAGTCTAAGAATATTACATTAAGTTTGGGAGTGATTAGTTTCATTATTTTCAACAGATTAGCATTTGAACATAGAAAATTGTAAATTTTAGAAAAGTCTTCAGTGCCTGGGTCATCCTGTTTTAGTAATTCCCAACTTTATTTTTGTTGTTTACTTTTTAATGTTATCATTGTGAAACTTTAAGTGGTGCGACAAGCAATGGAATGAATTAATGTAAGGTTTTCTGTCAAGGTTATATTCGAGACTCTACATTTGAACCACGTCGTTGGGTTGCTCCAGTACAACGTTCTATACACTCTGTTTGTTGTGATTGTGGATTGGAAACCCTTGAAGTGCCTTTAGATGTTAAATTCCAGACCGAGGATCCAAAAGTTGTGGTTGGGAAGTTCTGTGACAGGGGTCACCGCTGGATGTGTTCTAAGACTATTGTTGACTGTGTTGAAGCTCTGATAGGAGCATACTATATGGGTGGTGGACTCTTTGCATCACTTAATGTGATGAAATTACTTGGAATTGGCACTGAACTTGAACTATCCTTGATGAAACAATCACTGCTGCTTCTCTACATAATTATGTGCCAAAAGAAAATGAGATTGTAAGCCTTGAACAGAAAATTGGGTATGAATTTTCTATTAAGGGACTCTTACTGGAGGCTATCACACATTTGTCTGAGAAAGAACTTGGGATTCGATATTGTTATGAGGTACCTATGAAGTTTCATATATTCTTGAGTAGTTTATTGATATTTAACTTATAAAGTTTTTTAATATTGTACACCTATAATGCAACGTATTGATATTGGGGCAGAGGCTTGAATTTCTTGGTGACTCGGTATTGGACCTGCTTATCACATGACATCTATATCAGAGACACACAGATATTGATCTAGGGGTGTTGACTGACTTACGATCTGCTTCTGTCAATAATGACAATTTTGCTCAATTTTGCTCAAGTTGTTGTTAGACATGGCTTAGGATTATTACTGAGGCAAATATCAGAATATGTGAAGGTCCATTTTTGAATCAGATCCTAGATCACTACAACAAGATTAACCGGTATGGACTATGCTTCCTCAAGTGCACCTTCACCACAAGTAGAGGATAAGGTAGTGAAGATGGAAACTGAGCTTGCAACTCTAAAAGAACAAATGAATTCCTTGCTTGCCTACATTGCTACAAGATCGGATGTTTTTGAACATTTTACTGCCATGGCACCTGGTTTGGTAAGTGCCTCAAATACATTCTGTTATAGTATTAACATGTACATTATGCTGCAATATTTAATTTTCTTTGATGTCAATATTTTAGGCATTAGATGTTGCAAATGGTGCTCCTTCCCCAAATCACATTTTAGAATCAAGTGCAAGCACTAGACATATTAAATATATATGTTGTTTTTTTTGTACTATTTCACAAGTGAACTGGGTTTGAACAATTTACAAATTTGTAATAGTATTAGTCTTGGAACATAATATTTTGTCAACTGTGTTGGAACATAACGTATTGCACTATTAATTAATGTGATATTTTGTTATTACAAAATTTGTGTTATTTTAGTTTCGTTCTACTGGATAATTATGTGTATGTAACATATATAATTATGAAAACTGGTTAATTATGAAATACTAGATATAGTTATAAAATGTTGGATATTTTTTTATTTAATATTATAATTATGACAGTTTGAACTAACGTATTATCATTCACCATTTATTATAATATGGCCAAAACAAGCATCATATTAAAACGTTCATAATGGCGTTCAAAGGTATCATTTGTTGTTAGTGTCAATAAAAATAATTATGACAATTCAATTAACATTATTTACGTGTAAAAAATGTCACTTTATAAAAGTCATTATATGGCGGATGCTGCTGCATTTTGTGCAAAAGCGTCATTTTATATTTTGTGGCAACCAGATCTATGGCGATATGCGGAAACGCCACACACGTATAAAGTGACATTTGTAATCGACGTTGTATACAAAAAAAATGTCACCACATACATGATTTTTTGTAGTGTTTTTACAAATCAAAGCAATAAAAGGTTGAATCTTTATTATTTCAACATTTAGTATAAAAGATTTTAAAGACAAAAATGATCATTTGAAAACAATGATTGCATCAATGACTAAATCCTCTAGATCGTATACCTTAACCTATGAAAGTTAAGAAAGATAAGAGTATATACAATACTATTGGCCCTTTCTCTCCAGGTGTTAGGGTTCTTGATTCAAGAGTAGTCGATCACTTGACTCATTTTCCTAAGCTCTTCAATTCCTATGTCAAAATGTCCTGATAATGACTCATTACATTTGCGAATGGAGATAGCGTACCCATATGTGGATTTGGGAATATACCTTTAGAATCATCTATTGTATTAAAGAATATTTTATATGTTTAGTAACTTTTTTTCTCTTATTTGTGTATTTTAGGACCTTAGCATGAGGAAGATGTTTTTAATTGATAAAGAGCAAAGAGGGTTGTATCTATTGGAAACCAAGAGCAAAACAAATTGTTAAGGTCATAAGCCAACTATAACCTTAAAAACATGGACAAATTCCCCAATATGGCAAGATCATAAAAAGAATTGGGCATCCCTCTTTCAACCTTATAAATCTTTGTTCCCTCATTTGTTCACTACAAATTGTGTTAAGTCTTTCAAATGTTATTTTTGTCAACTATCAAAGCATCATCATGCATCTTATCACATCTTTGGTAAAAAGAGTAATTTCTAATTTAACTTGATTCATTATGATTTTTGGGGCTATTTTAGAATCTATTTCTAGAAAAAATTTATTTATTACTTTTATTGTTGATTGTACTCATGTCATGAGGACATATATTATGAAAAGTAATGAGGTCTTTCAAAAAAAATTTAATTGTTTTTGTCTTGTCTAAAATCAATTTGGAAAAAATAACAAAGGAATTAGGTGTGATAATAGCACTGAATATGTAAATAAAAAAGTCTCTAAAAATTTGTCTCATAGTGGTATGGTTCCTGAACTAACATGTGTTAACACAACACAACAAAATAGAGTTGCAAAAAGAAAAAATTGTCATCTTCTAGAGGTAGCTAAAGCCTTCCTTTTCTAGATGTTTGTTCCTCAAACTTACTAACCAGAAATTGTGTTAACTACTAGATACTTCATTAACAAACTACCCACTCGTATCTTAAATAACTTTAATAGTCCTATTGATACTTTTTTGTCTTTTTGTTCCTTCTACTCTTTTAGTGTCAAGTTTACCTATTTTGATGTTTTGTTTTTGTTCATTCCATAATCCTAATCGCAATGAATTAGATCCTAGAACTCTTAAATAAGTATTTATTGGTTATCCTCATAATAAAAAAGGGTACAAATGTTATCATCATGAGAGTTGTAGTGTTATATCACCATGGATATCACCTTTCATAAAACATAATATTTTTATCAGCACTATGCTTCAGGGTAAGATAACACTTGCAATGAACGAGCTCTCTTTTCTGTCATTCCTATATGCACGTGATGATGCCTTCACAAATGGGATCCAACCAACTTCCAAAGAAGGAGAGCCTATTTAAACCCTTTGACTTCCTTGTGAATCGGTTGTTCCCTAGTGATTTTTTTCTTCGTCATCGTGCCGCCAATAGGACCAACAACACCTCTATTTAGGTTGTCCTGGCTAGGCAACCACCCCACTGCAAAGATCGTAGTGATCAAAGCTCTGACGCGCTTGGTGGCACGTCTAACCCGTTTTCCAACAACGATTACCAGCGTTATGACTGCCTTGTATTCCTTGTTTTGGATCTTCCCTTGTCATTCTGATTAATGTTTGTTTTGATTATTTTAGACTTTTTCTTTCTCATCTTCATCTATGACTTATACTACTACCACTATGCCTGGTCTGTCCATCTATACTAATTAAGTAATGTATCTTTTCACTAACAATTTGAATGGAATTAATTATGATACTTGAGCATTAGACATTAAACTATGGCTTAAGAGTCAGGATTATATTGATCATGTTATCCAAAGTGTGGCCACCATTACGGAAAATGAGGTTTCCCGTTAGTTGAAAAATGATGTTCAATTACGCATTGTTCACAAGTCTACTATTCACTCAACTTTAAAACAAATATTTCATGTTTATAAACATGTTTGGAAGTTTAGGAACACGCCAAATTATTGTACACCAGTGATACTCAACGTTTTTATAGTTTTTGTCAAAATGTCCTCAATGTTGTTGCCCTTAGTCATCTGGATGGTACAATGGTTGAATATATGGATAAAGTTCATGCTCTTCTTCATTACTTCAATGAGTTATTGCCTTTACCTCCACTTCTCAATAACTTGAGCAAAGGTCAAAGTTCTTCATGTTATTGGATTTATATTCGTGATTAGATTTTAGAATGCCTAATTGTACTTAATCTTACTTCCACTTGTTCCAACCTTTTATGTTAGTTAAGCAACCACTAATATACATGCTTCCGTAGATAACTCTTCCACTTTGGTACCTTAGCACGATGACCACAATCACCCTCACAGGCCTATCAATGTCACAAGTGTGAACATTATCACAAGTGAGGCACATAATTGACAAGAGTTATGCCTTATATTGTCATCTTCCTTGATCAATTGTAGTTGTCCAAACTCCTCCTTGTAATCATCTACTTTGGGCCCTACTTCATCTGGTACCTCAAGACAACCCACTATTTATAATAAAATTCTCAAATGGTGTGAGGATCATCAAGACTTTAGTTCCCCCGCTTCTACTGAAAACGCATGTACATCTTTTTTTGGTCTCAATCACTCAAATTCTCTGGGCCCTTAGGTTCTAGAGTCAAGCGTCATAGATCACATTATTGCTAAACAACTATTTTTTCTCTTCTCTGTCAACTATGGGTTATTTACCTTTTATAATAGAGTAGTTTGTCTTGTGAGTTGTGTCAATTAGGGAAACACAGGCATAATTCTTTTCCTAATAATGTCTCAATTTGTGAGTTGTCTTCTTTGGCCTTAGTTCACTCTAACTTTTGGAAACCAAGTCGTGTTAACTCCAATTTAAGATTCAGTATTTTGTTACTTTCATTGATGATTATTCAAGATACACTTAACTATTTTTAATGAAAAATCGTCTTGAGTTGTTTGTTATATTTCAATTTTTTTACAATGAAATTAAAAATCAATTTAGAATTTTGGTTCAAACCCTGCACAATGATAATGCCTGTAATTATCCTTCTCATTTTTTTAAAAAAAATTAAGACTTCTCATGCCATTCTTCATCAAACCTCATATGCTTATATACCTCAACAAAATGGGATGGTTGAATGCAAGAGTAAGCTTGTTGAAAGTACTCGCACAAATTTAATCCATTATAAGATTCCTTAATGTTTTTTGGGTGATGTTGTTCTTAGTGTCTATTATCTCATTAATCACATGTCATCTTTGATTTTGGATAACAAAATTATTCATTCTATTTTATTTTCTCACGAACCTCTCCACCCCTTATCTCTTAAAGTTTTTGGGTCCACATGTTTTGTTCATAATTTTAGTCCTGATCTTGATAAGTTATATGATAGGTCACAAAAATGTGTCTTTTAGCAGACATTTTCACCAAACAGTTTCGTCATGGAAGATTCCAGGATGTTGTAAGCATGTTGGGAAAGATTTATATTCATTCATCAAAGGGAGGGGAGTGTTGTAAATAGTAGATTATTAGGGTAAAAAATATTCTCAATATCTTCATAGGAAACAATATCTTCAAAATTTTCCTATTCATTTCAACATATTTTTATCTCCTTTTCTAAAGGTTTTGATTATTACAAATAGAGATGATAAGAATGTAACTGGTGTGATTGACATCTATAAAATAATTCTTCATTTTATTATGTAGTTCAAATAATTGTTTTTACAATTCTTTATGATGGATTTTGTAGATATATTAGACTCTTATAGATATAATGATATCAGGATCAATTAGATTAATTATATATTTATGTTATCAGTCTAAAATGGGGTAACAAAATATTTGGTAATTATGTTCTACTTCTTTATAAAATGAATAGTTCCATTGTAGTTTAAACATATATAATTCATATCTTTTCCCAGTTTCTCACTTCACTAATATTCATTATGTCTCTAAGTCTCCTTTTAATCTATTGTCCATCACTAAGCATACAAGGTGTCTTGATTATATCATTTCTTTTAGTAAAGATTTTGTTTCCTTGTAAGGCCAAGGACAGGAAGATGATTGGCTTCAAATGTGAGTCCTATAGCCCCTATCAACTCACCAAGCCTTCTCTTATTGGATCAGCAACGACATCTCCACTCCCAAGGTAGTTAAAATCGAGATTTTGAGTAGGATCGTAGAGGGTTCATAAGATCGTAAATCGTAAAATCGTAACACGAATCGTAGATTTTACTTTTTTTAAAATATATATATATATAATAACTTTTGTAAAAAAATAAATAAATAAGAGAAATTAAAAAAAGTATTTGAGGGATGATTCAACCTTGATACAAAACTATTTAAGTTTATATAGTCACATTTTTTCTATTTTACTTAAGTAATGAAGTAATTAAAAAGATTAATTGATGTGTTGGATATATTATGGAGGAGTAATAATAATGTAAAATCTATGTAAAAACATCTAGTGCCCAAATGAGATCCAAATTAA
>Ga0099825_1009244_pt1 | contig 11330 bp, 6 predicted proteins | sample SiratroredBW_FD_76838 | JGI IMG/M metagenome (GOLD analysis project Ga0099825, IMG submission 76838) | Root nodule microbial communities of legume samples collected from California, USA - Siratro red BW | ecosystem: Host-associated > Plants > Roots > Nodule | place: USA: California | collected...
TATATATATATATATATATATATCAACATATTAAAATAGATGAGCACGTTTACACGTACTGTATAGGTATACATTTTTGGATATTATAATTTATGATATTATATTTGATTTCTAAATTATTTTTTTAAAAGAAGTTATATAAATAAAAATTGATCTTGCAATTACAGTACTCAGTGTTAAAACTCAATTCTTTTACAATCAATAACACTGTATATAAGGATTTTAGTTAGTGTTACTTCAACCAAGGGAGTTTTTATAAATAGAATTTATTTTTTGTACGAAAAGCAAATGTCTCAATAAATACTGGATAAATTAACTCTGTTATCAATTCAAAAATATAACAAGATTTTCATTGGAAAAAATATATTATTTTTATTTCATAAAACTAAAATATTTTAAATGATAATTTATTTTAATTTATTTCTTTAACATGTCTCAGTTTTTAAATTGTCCTTTACCATGATGATTTCACCCACCTTGTAAATAAATACTTGTAAATGTCTTTCCATTTTTTAATACAACTAAACAACTTAAGAAGTCATTTCGTTTTTTATTATTTTTTCTCTTTTTTATTTTCAACTTGTTTCCTCTACCCTTCCTTGGTAAATTAAACAAAGACAAGTTGTTTGAATAATTTAATTTCCTTCAATCATGATTCCTAAGTCACTGTCCCTCAAAATCACCTATTGACCCTAATTCATTCAACCTTCCTTGTGAATCAAAGTTTTAAAATGAATTAATTCCTGAATTTGTTTCAGTAATAAACTTTTATTTATGACTACATGATCATTGAACTTGCTCTATAATTAAATACTTGTAAAGGAATGAATTCATGAACTTCATTAGTTTTTTTTATTAAAATATAAAATTTTTCTCTTTATGTTTTTAGTTCATCAGGCCTGATCTAGAAATAAATACTTGTAAAAGTGAATACATTTACTAACCTCCTTAATTTATTTCTTAAAATAATTCACTTTTTAATTTTTCTTTATGACTCCATGTTTATTAAGTTTGTCCTATAAATAATACTTATGAAAATGAACTTAATTTTTCTATATTTACATTTATTAATGTTTATTAATACAGATATTTAATGTCAGTATCAAAATTCCTTTTTTTTGTGGGGGATTAAGATAAGAAATGTGTAATTCAAAATGTAAGAGTGTTTCCTTATTTGGAAGTGTGTAAATATATGACAATAAATTTTCCATCTAACATCTTAGGGATCATGCTACAAATTTAATGTGTACTAATTATCAGATTTAAAGAGATTGCAAGACTAGACTATTAAATGAATTATTTTTTTAATATCTATAAATTTGAAAAATATTATATAAATTATAATTTTTTATGAAAAAATATTCTAATGTCAAAATCATTTAAGAGGACATTTAACTTAAGTCACCTTAAATTTTATGTTTTCTCTACAAGTCAATTAAACAACATACTCTAATAGAAAATTTTATTAAACAATACCAACTTAGGTAAGGACATATTACAGATGTTCTAATATGTTAATTGTGTATTTAGTCAACACTTCTAATATTGATTTCGAATAATGAGTTCTTTAATACATTAATTTGATGCAGTGGATTTATTAAGCAATAAATATTTTTTTATGATTTTTTTAATATTCTTATAAGATTCAAATGAGAAATTAATCAAAGCTTTTATTTTTTTGAAAACCTTATTTATAGTACATTTTAATTACTCTTTCAGATTAAAACACTTTAAATTAGAGAAAATTTATATTAATAAAAATTTAAAAAAGAGAAAAGTATGAATGGTAAAAATAGTTTTAATAATATAAATTTAATAAAAAAACATCATTGTCTAGTAAACTAATTACTTTTCTTAATATGATAAATTAAATAATTGTAGAATCAGATAAAATATAAATATGCATGAAACATAAATTGTGCCAAGTTATCTAACACTTATGAAATTCCTTAAAGAAGGCCTGTAAAATTAATGTTGTAAAAATTTATTTTTAAGATGTGGATTTATTTATTTTGAACATAAGCTAATAAAAAATCAATAAGTATATTTGTTCATTTGGCAAGAATGATTTGAGATTAATCAACTATAAAGGTAAAAATATTATTATTTTATTAAATATTTTAAGAGTTTAGAAAGAATAAATGGTGCAGATATAAAATTTTCCAAATGAAATAATGAAGAGAAAAAAAAGGTAGATATAGAAAGGGGAAACCAGAGTGTGTGTGGTTTCTGGTATTCATTTGGTGGAAGAATAATACAAAGAAAAGAAACCCCACTTTGTGTGTTCAGATACATTGCACTTGGGAACGTTCCCATTCAGTGCATCCGAATCTGTTTGTTTTCACTTTCAATAAAAGCCTTCGCTTTGGCTAACCCAAGCCCTTCATTTCTCTTTCCCACACTTTCTCTCTCTCTTTTTTTTGCCCTATCTCATAGGGTTTCCATCTTCTCCCTCCTTCTCCCTCATGCATTTTTGCTCTCACGAGTTCTTCTTCGTCGTTGCCCTCTTCTTCTGCGCTATCTTTCAACCCTTCTTTTGTGTGGAACATACCAGATTTCACCTCCCGGGGTTTTTTGAACTGTGCCCATGTCTCAAGTCTTCAGCTTTTCAGGTACCTTTTTTGAACTGGCTGTGGGGTGTGTGGTTATTTTCGGAGGTTGCCTTAAATGTTTTTTTCTTGTTTGGTTGGTCAAAGATTATTATTTGGGTTTTAAGTGATGAATTCTTTGAATCTTTGTCTTTCTTGGTGGATCTGATGAGTGGTATGATTTTAGTTTGGATTGGCCAAATGGTTTTCTTTAGCAGTTTTTGATATTCCATGAAAATTGGATCCTTTTTTTAGAACATATAACAGTAAGTTTCAACTTTTGAGTAGTTAATCTTGTGTACAAGGGTGATTTTTGTTTGTAGTAGTCTTTGGATCTTGTTCTTGAGATCACTTGGGAGAAGGTTCAACTGTTGAGTGGTTACTCTTGTAAGTTGTGCAAATTTTTCGGAGTTGACCTGAGGCAATTGCTGCCTTTAGATGCTTCACGAATATATCTGGTTTCTTTTGTATGTTCAAAACTGTAGCTCATATAACAGATGCTTTCTATGGTTTTAATTGTGGAAATTTACGTTTTGTTGGTGTGTTTTAAGCGTAGTTTTGTTGCGATCTTGACCTTGAGCGTAATTCTTTTTTCTTTTCTTTTCAGGGAATGATGATTTTTGCCCTGGGGGTCGAATATATCCTAACCCCAAGGAACCATGTCTCTTTTTGTCTCTTGGCCGTTCAGTTGATTACTTTCCTCTTCAGAAGAGATCTCGCGTCAGTGTTTCATTTGATATCAATCGAGAATGGTTTGATGAGCAGAAGCAGAAGACATCTATTGAATATTTGCCAGATGAGTGCCTCTTTGAGATCCTTAGAAGGTTGCCTGCTGGCCAAGATAGGAGCGTCTGTGCTTCTGTGTCCAAGCGCTGGCTTATGCTTCTAAGCAGTATTTGCAAGAATGAAATCTGCAGCAATGAAAGTACTGGAGATGATAATGTGGGTGGTGATGATGATGAGGGATTTAGCAACAAAGGATATCTATCCCGAACCTTGGAGGGAAAGAAGGCAACAGATGTTAGACTTGCTGCCATTGCTGTTGGAACAGCCTCTCGAGGAGGGCTGGGGAAGCTTACTATTCGTGGATGCAATTCTGGTCGTGGGGTGACTAACGTAGGTCTCAAGGCCATTGCTCATGGATGCCCTTCTCTAAAGGCTTTCTCTGTGCTCGATGTTGCTACTGTTGATGATGAAGGCCTAATTGAGATTGCTAGCGGGTGTCATAAGTTAGAGAAGCTTGACCTTTGCAAGTGTCCCAATATTTCTGACAAGACTTTAATTGCAGTCTCCAAGAACTGTCCAAATCTGGCTGAGTTATCAATTGAATCATGTCCCAACATTGGTAACACAGGTCTACAAGCTATTGGGAAGTTGTGTCCCAAACTAAGGTCTATATCAATCAAGGGTTGCTCCGGAGTTGGTGATCAGGGAGTTTGTGGCCTCATATCTTCAGCTTCTTATGTTCTATCAAAGGTGAAACTTGAGTCGTTGATGGTGTCTGATCTCTCTCTAGCAATGATTGGGCATTATGGCTTTCAAGTCACTGATCTTGTCCTAAGTTGCCTTCCAAATGTCAGTGAGAAAGGGTTCTGGGTTATGGGTAATGGCCATGGACTGCAGAAACTGAATTCAATCACAATCGAAGGCTGCCAAGGATTGACAGACATAGGGATCGGAGCTATTGGAAAGGGTTGTCCAAATGTGAAGAACTTCCAGCTTCGTAAGTGTGCATTTCTGTCAGACAAGGGGTTGGTTTCATTTACCAGGGATGCTCTATCAATTGAGAGCCTACAATTGCAGGAGTGCCACAGGATTACCCAAATTGGGCTTTTTGGCATCTTTTTTCACTGTGCTTCCAAACTGAAGGTTCTTAATCTGATTAGCTGCTATGGGATCAAAGATCTGAACACGGATTTACCGGCAATGTCTCCTTGTGAATCATTTTGGTCTTTAACAATTCGTGACTGCCCTGGATTTGGCAATGCTAATCTTGCTTTACTTGGAAAACTGTGTCCTCAGCTTAGGCATGTTGAATTGAGTGGACTTGAGAGAGTAACAGACGAAGGGTTTCTTCCACTGCTGGAGTGTTCTGAAACTGGTCTGACAACAGTTAATCTAAGGGGATGTATAAATGTGACGGACAGAGTAGTTTTGCCTATTGTGAATTCACATGGATGGTCTCTTCAGGTGCTATGCCTTGATGGTTGTAGAAGAGTCACCGATGCTAGCATGATGGCAATTGCAGGCAATTGCCCGATGCTGTATGATCTTGATGTTTCCAAGTGTGCTATCACTGATGCCGGTATTGCAGCTATTGCACGCGGAAATCAGATCAGCCTGGAGGTACTTTCTTTGGCAGGTTGTACCTCGGTTTCAGAGAAGAGCATGCCCGCATTGAAAAAACTGGGTCAATCTCTTGCAGGATTGAATATCAAGCATTGCAGTGCAATCAGCAGCCGAGGTGTCAGCAAACTTCAGGAACATCTCTGGACTTGTGACATCCTCTACTGAACAGGAAATGCCTCAGCTTTTATAGTTAGTGTTGCTCGTTAGTGTTTTTGGGTTCATTCGCGATGGATCTTTGTCATCCACTACCCGGTTCTCCTTTTCCAGAGGATACAGTTATGTTTGAAACCCCATTTTTGCAGGTTTCCTTTAATGGGAAATCTGTTGAAAGCTTTTTGGCATTCATTCTATCAGTGAGATGCCACTTTTAAAGACTGTGTTTCTCTGTGAGCAATAGTTACCGGGTTGTGGAGTTTTAGGTATCTTCCTTTGTGGTGTTGGCACCTGATGTTTTTAGCTATGCTTTGTATCGGTTTTGCCACCATGTGTGCCCTTTGTCTTTGTTTCTTTGCAGCAGTATGTAACGAGTCTGTCCAGTGCGTGTTGTTTGGGGCTAAGTTCCAGTTTATGTGGTGGTGGTGGTGGTGGTGGTGGTGGTTACTTTGGCAGTTCAGGGTTATGAAGCCTTCCTCTTCAGTCAGGGTTTTGGCTATGGCAGGCCATTGTACAGGTCTGTCATCACAATTCTTTCCCTTTGGGGGATGAGTTGTTTTTTTACTACCAAGCCCTACTTTTTTAGGCTTCATTTTTTGGAACTCTTCATTGTAACCTCTATATGCCCCTGGTACTGTATGTTTATTCTATGAAAATAATGAAATAAAATTTGGTCCCTTCCCATGTTTTACTTAGTGCTGTACTTGACCGGGGTATACGCATTTGACTTCTATTTTGTATTCTAAATTTCATCCGTTAATTGTGTTTCTAATACTATTAAATTGTTAGATAAAATAGTATATTTAATATTTAATCTATTGAAAAGTAATTATAATAACGTTAAATCTATAAAATAATAATAAAATTATGATTTAACTTTTAATTAAAATTAATTTATAATAATAAAAATAATTGAATTATTTTATAAATATATAATTTTACAATCTTTTAAAATTTATTATATTAACTTCATTTCTCGGTACTTTCTCCAAACATCTATTTCTTCGTTTCCTTTGATTTCGCTCCCCTCAGATGCACTTCCTAGTCTAACCACACGCACGCTTAGTATGCGACGATCCGTGATGGGACGAGGAAGATGCGAAGGCTAAGGGTGAGAGTTTGTACAATGGCACATGCATTCTCACAAGCCAACTTGTAATTATGGTGTGTGGTTTCAAAACACTGTACACCATTTGTAAAAGGACATGTGCTACCACCACTACTCAAACAACTCATTATCTATCAACCAAAGCAACTTAGATTCACTTCATCTTTTTTAACAAAATTCTAAATTAGTATTTAAATACTAAAATTATATATATATATATATATATTTTAAATTTAAACAATTATTTTCTTTTAATTTGAACAATGAAACTCAGGTTCACCTTTAGAAATTTAAAGCATAATTAAGTAAGCAAGTAAGTTCTTATAGTCACTATGATAGCTAATTTGTCATAAAAAAATGATAATGCCTCAACCTTCACATTCAAAAATATCGTTAAGTTTGTTGAACAATAGTTATTGCCAATAGGCAAAATATCTAAGGACTATGATCGTATGTACTTACAATTTAGTCAACAATTTATTTGATTATTTAGTGAAATTTTTCTATGGTTGTGAAGGAGGACGGTGAATCAAAAGCTTTTCTTTTGACCAATCATTCTCTATCATATATATATATATATATATATATATATATATATATTATAGTCCTCTCACACACCTCATATTTGATCTTAAAGAAAAAAAATGATGACTTAAAAAGAAGAAAATGACAGTATCCTATTATATGTTTACTTCGTTTTTTATTTTGTGGTTGAAAGTTGTCTTATGTATGATGAATATGATGTTAATAATAAAACAACCACATTATTGAAAAACCCATATACATGTATTGTACTTTTCTTATTAAATTTGTGTAGTCTAGGTTAGTTCAGAACCAAAAACCACAAAAGCTCTTGAAATCCAAACTAGTTCATTAATTAAATTTGTGTTTGGGCACACACACCATCACTACTCTTCGTCACAACTACATAACCCTGCCAATAACAAAACATACAGATAAAGGTGAAGTGGGACAACCAATATATTATGCAGCTTCCAAACTTGACATGTAATAGGTATTAGTACTAATCATATACTTGTTTAATTTTTTACCTTAATATTTTTGTAAAAACTATAATAATAAATAATCATTTTATACCTCAAATTTGATTCAAAGGATAAATTTTGCTTCTGGTTTGTGACTGAGATATAAGACGATTGTGTTATGAATATAGTATTAGTAATAATATAATCAACTATACTAAAACTACACTTTTGACCAAATTTGTATTATGTAGAAGTTCAACAATGGTTTAATACCACTTATGCTTAAAGAACTCAAAGTAGCACATTCATTAAATTATTGTTTAAAAAACAATTAATTAATGATTAGGAATCAAAAACAAAATTTAATAATTTAGTAGGGATGAAGAATGTTTAAACCTTAAACTTTTTTACGAGAAATATAAGAAAAATTAATCTTCTCATGCCTCAAATTTAATGTAAGGAGAAAAAATGATTACTTTTTTATTTATTTGTTTAGGTGACTCAAAGACCTGATGAATGACTGATGAACTTTTGGAGAAAGCACGTTGTAAAGTAATCCATGCATCATAAGAAGTGTTCCCATGGTTGATTGAAGGTGCTTGAGGAGAGCTAAAAACAGTACTGATAAAACAATTTATCTAGTAAATCCATAAGGTAAAAATGGGGTTAGATGCTGCAGAATAACTGCTATCAAAAGTTTTGGAAGGACAAGGTCAAACGCCGAAGTCAATAAGATCACGGACAATGAGAAGAGGATCATGTAGAAGTTCATTGGAAAGATGTTGGAAAATGAAGAAGCCCTGAACAAAGTGAGAATGAAAGATGGAATGAGTAGCAGTGTTACAATTGAAATTACACTTTAGAAATAAGTAACTGATAACTAACATGTAATGATTCATCTAACGAAACTATAATCGCCTAATCAACTACTTGTAATCTAAGACCAAAGCTTAACAATTTAAGGGGAAGTTAATTTATGTTTTAATCACTTGACTGTGAAGCATGAACTACAATATACACTTATATCACTCGAGTGAAACAAGTAACACCATTAACAGCTGAGATAAAATACTTAAGGGGAAGGGCTGGAGCAAGTAATGGTCTCTAATGGAAGGAGTCATGAGTCATTGAGAAAATGAACGACCGAGCGTTTCAATGAAACAACTTCAGAGAATTGATTGAAAACTGGTCAAAACTACTACAAGAACAAGGGGAGAATCATAATGAACTCTAAAAGTAGAAGTATTTATTTGCTTGAGTTGCTTGAGCATAAGCGGTTACATGGTAGAATCCAGAAGTGAAAGTTCATGCATTAGACAGAGCAAAGCTATAACACAATCATATGGCTCATGAAGAGTGTCCACAACACAGCTTGTTTCAAAATGTGACTGAGCCACCGGTCGCTAACTTCCTCAAAATTTTCGCCGACATATTAACTAAACAGACAAATGTTACATGTTAAAATAACATCAGCTAGAACCACAACCTGAGAAATAGTTACATACATTGCTGGATGAAGAGCAGAAAATCACAAGGACAAAACCAGCAAGCTTTAGGAGTAAACACAAGAAACAATGCTGCTTGGACAAAATGACATCAAAAACCACAAAGGAATTCTGCAAGCCTTCATTGTTAAATAATCTCAGTCATATGATCTGATAGTTAATAATATTTGGTCCTGTTCCTTCTGTTTGCTTAGAGCTCTGCCACTATGGGTTCTTGTGCCAAGATGAGTTGTTGCGGTTTCTCTTCAATGGCTAAATCACCATTCGCAGCAGGTGTCTTTGCTTCACTTGGCTCTACAATCAGAGGAAGATCTTTACTTGACTCATCCAATAAGACATTGCTCTCTTCAGTGATTTCAACTTTCACTTCCCCAGTTGAAATGGATAAGGTGGTAACTTCAGTTGTTACACTTGATAAGGAGGTTTTGTCATCATTCAATGCCTTAGATGGGGTCCGATTGGAAGAACTGGTCTTTTCAGAAGTCAGTCGAGGAGGAAGAGACTTTCGTTGTGGCTTCTTTTGGTGAACAGGAGTAACTCCTTTGGTGAGGTTAGTCTGAGATACTTTCTCATCCAGACTTAATCGACCTTGTCGAGCACTATTGCCAGTGTTTCCTTCTGACTCTGAAACTGTTGAACTCTTCTTACGACCAAGTTTGGGAGATTTAGCTCTTGTAGTGGGCATCTATATTAGTAAGTCCAAAAGCTTAAGAAATCAAATTTGCAAATGGCACAAAACCAAACTTGCAAACACAAAATAAGAAAAAAATGACATCAACAGTTACATGTGTCCAGAGAGGAGGGCAAAAAAAGAAAGATCAAAACAGCGTGATCAAGGATTCGTTCAAATAGAAAAACAAACAATACTTCATTTCACCAGTGAAAAGGGTTTTAGGGTCACTTTAGAGAGATTTAAAACCATCTGCTAATATAAGAAATAGGTTTCAAAATGTTGATTAAGTCTAAATAAAATTAGTTTAGAACACCTGATCAAGCATCCACACATTGATAAGTGAAAAGCCCTCCAGAACAGATTAAGAATTATAATTTTAATGCAATAAGATAGGAATCGAAAGTCCTGAGGGCTTATTTTGGAAAGTCAACAAAACCACCTAAATTTTCAGAAACAGTAAGATATCTGCTGACCAACAAATCACAAACCACATCGAAGGGTTCAACATGGAGTTCAATGAAAGAAAATAACTGCAAAATAGAATCAGAATTCCAATTAGTCCCTAGTTTTATAGAATGAAACCATCAAATTGAACATAATTTATTAGCATCAATGAATAACAGGTTTATCTTTTCAATCATCATCAAACTAACGTTGATCTAACAACTTTAGTAAATACAAGTTCTAGGGCACTACCCTTGTCACAATTACTTAGCAGTTCCTTTCATTCTAATATCCATCACACCTAAACTTTATGGTTGCATGGCTATAAAGCAATTGACTTTTCATTTTATGCAATAAATATTGATCAGTGACTCTTAACTACAAGTATTTAAGAACAAGCAAGACATTTAATTAGGCAGCCCAGGTGTAAGGCCATAGAAAAAATATGTTAATAGCCTAATAATGCTCCGATGACTACTAAGGCCCCCACATTTTCATAGCTACAATAAATTATTCTTATTATTCAGTTATTGAGTAATAAATTTAAGGTTAAATTATACTTTCGGTCCTTTATCTTATTTATAAGATCCAGTTTGGCCTTTTATCTTTTAAAAAATTCATTTTGGTCCTTAACTTTCAAATTTGTGCCAATTTGGTCCTTAAATAATTTAAAATAAGTGTCGTTGTCAATTTCAAGATAGGATTTTTAATCATTTTATAACTGATTCCAGACATGAAACTTGTCCTATTAGATTCACCTACTTCGTATAGGACTCAGCTGGTGTTTGAACAAAAAACAGTCGTAAAAGCCATGAAATTCACGTAAAATTGAGTCTCTTGAACACCGAAAAGGAATCTGATACTGGATTTAAAAATCTTGTTTGTTCCAGGGACTCAATTTTCATCATGTTTATGTCCCTTTTTTGTTTGAACATCAGTTGGGTTCTATAATCAAGTAGAATTAATTTCATCCCCTGAATCAATAAAAAAAATGGTTTAAAATGTATCTTAGAATAAAAAAAACGATAACTATCTTAAAATGACCAACTTGACCCAAATTTAAAACATGAAGGAATAAAAGAATTGTTTAAAGGATCAAACTGAAACTTACAAATAAAATTAAGAACCAAAAAAATATTTCAGCTTAAATTTTATTAAAACCAATGTTTCACTGAGTTTTCTTTTGTCTATTTTGAAATTAGTTTATTATCAACATAATAGTTACAATAAAGTTTTGAAATGAGAAGGAAAACAAGGTTCATTTGGCTCACTAAACTATTAAATTTGAGATTTAAGAACCCACACGAGCAGAAGAGGAGAATTTCGATTCATACATTTTAAAACGAGAGATATTCAAAATTGTGTAAACTATGACAAAAGGTGATGAAGCATTGCTTAGAGAAAAAAAAAAAAAAAAAAAAGGAAAGCAAACTTTAATTTTTTTTCATGTTAGAAAAGAAAAAAGAAAAAAAAACAAAAAGAAAAACAAAAAAAGAGATAATGTTATTGAACATCAAAAAAAAA
>Ga0099825_1009247_pt1 | contig 11328 bp, 4 predicted proteins | sample SiratroredBW_FD_76838 | JGI IMG/M metagenome (GOLD analysis project Ga0099825, IMG submission 76838) | Root nodule microbial communities of legume samples collected from California, USA - Siratro red BW | ecosystem: Host-associated > Plants > Roots > Nodule | place: USA: California | collected...
ATTTTTATTTTGTTTAATTTATTACATTCTTTTATATTAATGTTTATAAATGTTTTATCTTAAATATTTTTATTTTTTTTTTTTTTCGTGTTGTGCTTTCTCTTACCAATCTTATATTGTGTCTTAAAATATTCTCAAGCAATTAAAAAGAAAAAAACACAACTTATACTTGTATAAAAGAGGGTGACACGTAATCTATGTATCACAGAATACATAGTTTATAACAAAACGGACATACATAAGAATGAAAATAAAGAAATAGAAAAATATAATAAAATTCTATCTTATGTAAAAAATAAAAGATGTAATTAGTATTTTAAAGATAAAAAAACAAATAAAATATAAGAAATCAGAAATTAAAATACTATATTTCATAACGTTAAGCGATTAAGTAAGCCTGTTTTCTAAATACTACTGATATTATAAACTGTCAACTAACAACAAAATACTAAAGACCACCTTAAAAACTTGTTCAAATTACTCAGAAAAAACATGCCTATCAGAATGAAGGAAAACAAAGCAACACAACAAAATGGTAGGATCTTCACAAAGACTATTGTTACTTTTCAATATCTCCAAACATAAAAGAATTGCTAGGAGTGTTGATGCATTAGCAGAAATTTATATTTCCTGAATATTCTTACTTTAATTTTTTATAAAATTTTACAAGAAATGTGTTTCTTGTTAATTATTTTATAGATTTTTTAAGGTCGTACAAAAATATCTGTTAACTTGATAGGATTAATTGATTTAATTAGATTTAATGAAAGAAAAACTGGATTAATTAAAATAAATTAATTAGACTTCACAATTCTTTTGGTCACATATAAAATAAATCACCAAACCCGATACAAAGAGATTAATTTAAATTTGTACAATCGTAGATATGTATATATATTTTTTTATAGGAATGGGTTGAGATACTATCTCCAATATTATATATATATATATATATATATATATATATATATTATTATCTATAAAAAATGATATTTTATTTTTAAAAATACAGTAAAAAAACTAATTAATTAATTGTTTAAACAATCATACATTCTTTAAAATTACAATTAAGATTAATAAAGTCAAATAAAATATTCCGGTTCATTTCTTTTGGTAAAAGGTAATATAATGAGAAAGGACATTTCTATATCGCACTCATACCATATAGTCCTGGAGTAAACATGAAATTACAGACAAACCATTTGAGAAAGAAAAAGTATATGAACCCTGAGCACTTCCGAAGTTCATATTCCTGATTAAAATTTATGATAGACTAAAGCATAGGGCTGTAGTTTAATATACCTAGTCCATTGGTCAATTAGCATATAATTATTTAACCAATAATTTTGATATATATATATATATAACTTTATATTTAGAGCTTCAATTAATTAGTTTACCTTAGTTATGTTTTTAAAATTGCATCATCTAATAGTATTGGGTTGCCTTATTTTTCCTTTCAATCGAATATGACTATAAAGGTGAGCTTTCTTGTTAGAATCAAATAGGTGGTAAATAAAGTCACCATTATTCTAGAAACAAAGTTTTTGAGGATAACTTGTGTCGTGTCCTTCATTAATCCCTTACCTAAAACATTATCTCAAATTAAAGGAGGTAATAATTATAATTTTTTTAGTGAATTTGAAAATAGAGGGGTGGTTACATTGGATTGGATGTGGCCCCTTGCAGCATTTTTTTTTCTTTATTGTTATTTTTATCTTCTTTTAGACTTAACCAATTAATCTGACCAAACAGTTGGTCTGGAATCTGGACAAATCTAATAATTCCAACGACAATTTGTCATTTGGATTAGCTTCTAATCTTCTACATGTTCATCATTTGATGTGATACTTAAGAGAGCATAATTTCTTTAGTCGGCGAGAAATTGTGGTGACAAGGTTGACTTATACATCTTACACTAAAAGTCAGATGCATAACTTGATAGATTAATTAGACAATGATCACTGTAGAAAAGGCCTAGAGGATTTGGAATTTGTCATATATTTCAACAGGAGCAAAGAAAAAAAAACCCTAAGCTATATATAAAGTCACCAGAGATGAGAACATACATCGAAAGAATTCCTTAGAATTTTGAATTGAAATTACAAAAGGTGTTTTATTTCAGAAAATAGAACCAATCTAATAAAGGTTTGTTTCTAAAAGAACACATATAAAGCCATATATATGTGTATATATCTATGCAACTCTCCATATATAAATATGAATGTACTTGTATCTTTATAGATATGTATGTTTTGTACATCCATGTACTGTATAAAAGAGAAATGAATCTAGACAAAGAAAAAAACCATGAATGAATAAAACTGCGTATCTCTTCGTTATGTAATATATATCCATGAATTGATGGATCATCCTGAAAGAGAACCGATGATTCTTCTACCACATAATCGGTGACGCAGAAGGGGATGTAAAGCTGCAGAATAAAATGGAAAATATCATGTTAACTGAGGGAAGGTAATGGAAAACCTTATCAATTTTATAACTAATTGAAAGCTTAAAATGTACCAAAATTATATAATATGGTTAGGGACTATTATAGTCCCAGCCAGAGTCTTCACATGATGCTTGTTTGAGTTTAATTAACTTTTTTTAGTAAATTGAAAAATTTGACTTCGTGTCATATGGAAATTAACTAAAATATATATAAACATGTGGACATATATGAAGCTTGGAACATTTTCTCACAAGGTGCATGGAAGCAGGTAAAACCTAGAGCTACCAAGAAAAGGAAAGCAGTTGAGAATAGGGTCTTACTCTAGAATCTCTTTCCAATAGGAACCGCTTCTTTCATCATCAAGCAACAACTTCTCCCAATCATCAAAGAATGTGTTGGAAGGTGACTCTGTGCTCGTTTGTGCTAAGTTACCACAACCGCTGTCCATTTGGTTGAAGGTTCCCATCCTCGGAGAGGCTGCAACTAATGCAGGAAGAGGGTTTTCTTCTTGATTTTCACGTGAATGATTAGTGCTGCTAATTTTGTTGTATTCAAGATCTTGTGGAATGGATCCACCTTCCACATCTGCCAATGATTTTGAAACATCCTGCTGCTGAGAGCACTCACTTTGTGCTTGAGAGTACACACTAGGGTTAGCAAATCTTTCACTCAACACCACAGGGTCCTTAGCTTGGAGGGGGTTTGTGCCGTTCAAAAATAAAGGATTGAGGTTGGGATTGCCTAAGAGGTAAGGGTTACCCATGTTAACAAATGAATTGCTGTTCATAAGTTGCAAAAGATTTTGCAGCAGTTGTATTTTGGCTAGCTGAGTGATATCTGGTTGTAAACCAAGATGGTTATTGCCCCAAGTTGTACTCATTGCACTGCTCAAGTTTGACATGCCAAGCAACTGAGAAAGACTCATGAGGTGATTCAAGTCTGTCCTTGGCTTGTGAGTTTCTGGATCAATGCCCATCTTTAGAAGCTTTTTCCTTATGTGAGTGTTCCAATAATTCTTGATCTCATTATCAGTTCTTCCTGGCAGATGAGCTGCAATCTTCGACCACCTACAAGAAAAAATACACAGAAATATTAAAACAGGTTTCATTTAGTTAAGGAAGTTATTAGCTTCAGAAAGTTTTCATTTTCATTTTGTTTGTTACTCTAAGAAATTTGTTTCATTCTTTCTCATATGAATCCACAAAAATAAGGTAAATTTCGTATACTTATTTACAAAGGAAGCAAACATGTACATACTTGTTTCCGAGAACTGAATGAAGGTTGATGATAATTCTTTCATCTTCTTCAGTGAATTGGCCTCTCTTGATATCAGGCCTCAGATAGTTTGTCCACCTTAATCTGCAGCTCTTACCACATCTATTGAGCCCTGCACGCTTTGGAAGTGTTCTCCAACTGCCATGGCCGTGTTTATTGATATAATCAATCAGCATCTCATCTTCTTCTGGTGTCCATGGTCCTTTCTTTACACCCCTAATCTCCTCATGGCACGGTGATCTACCCATAATAACGGAGATATGTTCCAAGACAAAGAATAGTAAACACTTAAGGTGGTCTGCTTTCAGGGAAAAACTAACTTAGGGCTTAGAACCGTATTGCATAGTTTAGTTGGTCGTGATATTTGGTTTTATAGGTGCAGAGGGGACTCGAATTCAAGAAATGATGTCATCATTTTAATGTTTTTTCAATTACGTTTAATTAGAAAACAAATGGGAAACATATACCTGGGAAAAATGACTGTGTGAAAGAAGTTACCTAGAGATTACCCTTTGGTATATTTCAGACACGGAGAACTTTAATTATTGGCAACAAAAACCGGGATTAGGTAGGGCAAGTGTCGTTTAAGCACAAGGTAAAGTTCATTGTATTTCCTAAAGTACCTACACATATGGTTTGAATGGATTCTTTTATAGTAAGTTATCGTGGTTTGACCTGTTGGGTCAAGGTTTGAAGATTTTCGATACAATCGAGATGAGGATGACAAACTAAAAGCCTTTTTTCTTTTTCTGTCTTTTTGAAGCAGCAGCATGCCCATGAACGTACATGGGATTTTGGGAGATTATGATGTTGAATTTGGAAAACTACAAATAAAAGTTTCACAGTATAAAAAGTACTAGTGAGCTGTCACAGAATTTAAACTAGCGTACGAAAAATTCATCTGATTCATTGCTAGTTAAGTGTACAAAAAAACATGTTTAAAGATGAAAGCGCTCAATCTTCTCCTGCATTAATGGAAGAGTAACCTTTTAATTTGTACACTGCAATCACATATATTAACTTTGTTGTTTAATTAATTAGTTTGTCATCAAATTACTGATTAGTTACAAGATTCTGAAGTTTTAGTGCATTATAAATCTGAAACATTGATTGCACCATCAATTGTAGCCTTACACAAATACTATATTAGATAGTAAAATTCTGCAGTTAATTAGTTTCTTATAAAGTTATCAAAGGATTATATATATTCAGTCATGCAACCAGTGCTGAGACAACAATTTCTTTCAATGGTAGATTTTTCTGTCCAAACTTCATATTTGATTACGTGCTATTTCAATTCCATGAAGTGTATCAGAATAAGAGTTTCAAAACTGAAAAGTAATGTTGGGGAAACAAAAAAAGTGCACAGTGCATACAATAACATCGAAAACTTTATAGAGCCTTGAAGTGAAAAAGCCCCTCCTGGTAAATGGGTCCACGTAGTGTGCAAGATCTTGCCCTAACTAACATGGATGCTTCCTATGTTCCTTCATGCACAATATTATCTTCAGTTGTTCATTTTTTGTCATCAGTGTGGTCATCAACTTTGTCATTTTCTTCTTAGATTTGCATCCCCCATTGTGCTGTCATGAACAACGTCTCCTTGATAATAATAATTGTCAAGCAAGAACAATTCCCCACCTGCTCCTCATTCATTGCACTCGTTTCAAGGATGAATATTCTTTCTCATTCAAATTTCTCAGACGACGAAACAGTGTTTCCTCCACAATTATCACAATATAAAATATTCACTTCTAAACGAAAAGAAAAAGGGTGTGTGCATAAAAAAATCCTTCAATGACCATTATTAATTTAGAGTATATATTGTAGAGGTGATCCTCTTGTCATTGGTGGTTTCCATCACTATTTTTGGTTTTTGCTGATAAAATATTGAACAATACCTACACGTCATGAAGGACACAATTAAGCATAATTAAGGGAGGGTATTTTTAATAAATATTGTTCAAATGATGTTTAATTATATGTTTTAAAACCTAATCGATGTTAAACCGGTCAAATATTATTTTAAGGTTTAATTGTTCAATGGTGGTCGAATTGTGGTCCACCGGTATTTGTAAAATTATCATAATCACTAAATAATATATAAATTAATATTAAAAATGTTTACAAATCTAAAATTAAAAAGGAAAACAAATTTGGAGTATTAAATATAGTTTTTTTTTAAATTGGAACTTTACTTATAAATTAGTTTTAATCTGAAATATAAAACATGGTATTAAAATCTATAACTCATTTTATTTTTGTAATTTTGATAGATGTTCATGGAGAGTGAGTATTGGAAAGCTTCACATTACATGTCTCAAATCTTCGAGTCTGGTTTATATTTGTTGTCGATTGATTTTATGTTAAAATCAAATTAAAAAAAAGGTTAATATGTAATTATATAATATTAAAAATTTAAATAAAATATAAATTGATAAGTTTTTAATATTTAAATTTTATATAAAATAAAATATAATATCTTATTTTTTTTAATACATACACATGATCATACAACCCAATTTCAATCAAAATATTTAAATTGGGTTAATTAATTTAAAATTTTATATTAGATATGATTAAAATATGAGTTTATTGATTAATGAATTTGAGTTAATTTTAAAAATTTTTAATAAATTTGGTTCAATTTAAGGAAATTAGTTTATATATTATTTTTAACTTTATCAACAAATCCTTCTCAATCTACTTAAATCGATTTAAAAGCTTCTCAATCTACTTAAATCGATTTAAAAGAAGAAGTCGATGACCATAAAATAACAAAAATCTAAAGAATCAATTTTTATATTTTTATTTTATTGAACAAATATTAAGAAGTGAGTTTAAGCGTAATTCATTTATCAAAAAGTCAACTTTAAAGGTTAGGATTATTCTCACACACATATATATATTAATTATAAATTGTTTTAATTTTAGTTGATATAGAATCTTCAATAGAAAGACAAAGCGTGAAACTAGATATAAGCGGGTGAGATAATAGATCTTGTTAGGATAGTATGATATCATATTAAGTGAGTTTAAGTATAACTCATCTTTACAAAATCAACTTATAAAATGAGGATTGTCCTCACATATATGCTGTAAATTAGTCTTATCTCTAGATAAACCGAGACATATCCATATCGTGTTCAGTAGCGCATGACTTAATAGACCTACACATCCTGTTAGGATAAACTTTAATATATATTAAGAAATGAGTTTAAGTCGATTTTCTAAAAATAAATTAAATTTGAAATCACTTCTTAATAATAAAAAAAGTAAAAAACGTATTATTTTTCCTTTTCAAATTACCTTTTCTATGAAAGGGCATGGGTTAGCTAGAAATAATGACATTTTCTACACATTATTTACATAAGATATGGTTACTTTGAACTAAAATCAAATTTTCAATCTTAAAATGTCATTTATATATATTTTTTATCAGCAAAAGAATAAATAAAAAAATAAATAGACACCACAAAAGGGTGTTGCAACCATATACAAAAAAACCAAACAAAATTTGGCTTCACCAAAATACATCATCCCATACTCATAACAAGCCAGTCTAACTTTCTGCAAAGATGAAAAAATCAGCCACGCACTTGACTATTAGTTATAACTTTTGATATAGTAATTAGTGTTTAATCTATCAGAACCAAGATCACGAATTTGATTCTGAAAAGTTATACACTGACTATTGACTATAATGACTATAACTTTTAATATAATGGTAAGTACTCGATCCAACAATTATTTTCTGAGAATAGTAAACATGACTCTAAAGTCTTTATACACGTTCCTAATCTTCCTGCTATGTTTTCCCAAACTAGTCTCTCTCTCCTCCATGGTATTATCAAACACCATCTACCTTCTAACAACTCTCCCATTTTCCAATATATTTTCTAGCAAAATCTAAAATACTATACAATTTAGAAAATCTATAATGGAATCCTTTTGCCCATAAATCCTCCCAAAATTGTATATTATTTTCAGACTAATTCCGTAATTATTCTTTCTCATATTTTTTACATAATTCCGTAATTATTATTTCTCATATTTTTTACATGTCTTTCCACCACCAGTGATTCGTTCTTATCTTTTATGTTGAGTTTTAGGCTTCCATCCTTGCCATACTTAGAATAAATAATCTCCCAACATAAATTTTGATTTTTTTTCCCTCCTAACCTCCACATTAATTTTGCCAATAATGCAACATTAAAGTTTACAATATTTTTTATTCCTAATCCCCTTGATACCAACTAGAGAGTTTGCTTAAATATGTTTCTAAACACTTTTAAACAACATAGATAAGAAAAAAAAAATAACGCTTTATAAATTAAAAAGTAATTTAGACATAAAATAAAAGTTTAAAAATTATAAAATAATTAGTTTCAAACTTGTTTCTTATAAACTGTTTATATATAAACTCTTGCAAATATTGAAAACACTAGTCCATTCCAATTTCAGACCCATCACACATAAGGTAGATTGGGAGAAGGTGGAAAGAAAATTGTGAAAGAGATAAAAAGGGGTTGACTTACGGATGCAAGATCGAATTGGAGGGACACGTAAATCTTTATTCTTTTACTGAAAAGTAAAATGTTTGACATTTTATTGATGAAAGTTTGATTCAGACCTCTCAAGTGATCGTGTGGAGGTTTGATATGGTGGTCAAAGAGGAAGTGACATCATAACATATATTTGTCAACCAACAAATGTGAACTTGGTGAGATATGCTGCAGATTCTTCACTTCTTACCTCATTTTTGCTTTCAATTTATTTTTTCACTTATTTGGATGGCCAACTGTATAGTGCTACAAGTCAAAAGTTAACAATATTGAAATCTTAGGGCCAAAGAAGCTGTGGAGTATTGTTGAACTCAATCTAATTAAGGACATTTATGAACAGTTTTACTTATCAAACTTGGTTTCCTTCAATAAAAATTAAAGAAATAAACACTTGATTAATTAATAATTTATTTAAAATAATAATTTATATGTCTACCCATATGTTTTATACTCAAATTAACATATATCAAAACTGAATAGTGTTGTTGTTAGTTAATTAGCCTTATTATTGGACAATTAAAAGTTTTTTTCACATATATGTGTATATATATATATATATATCAAAGAAAGTTTTCATTTAATACTTAATTATTTCTTGTATTTTTCACTTAAAAATCTTGAAGCTTTAAAGAATTTTATGTACGTGAACATTTCTTCTATCTACAACAAGTTAAAGTTCATCCTTAAAAAATTCACAAAATGTTAAAGGTTATTCTTGAGAAATTACAAAATTAATAAAATAAGACTTCCCCTCTTTACATCTTAGAAGATTAATTTTCCAATGAGAACATTTTTTTATCTTAATTTATATTAGTTAATAATTTAAATTACTTTTTTAGAAAAAAATTGTGTGTGTGTGTATATATATATATATATATATATATATATATATATATATATATATATGGTTGACAAAATTATAAGTTAATTGTTCTCTAAAATTGTAAATACAATTAAAACAACATAAATATTTTTTCTTGAAATTTAAATGTAACGAATTTCAAAAGTTTCGTAATTTCTTGTAAAGATTGTTGCTATTATGAGTGTTTTCCTTTGCATGGTTCGAAATAGACCAAATCATTTGCAACTTCATTCTCAACAAGACTTGTAAATTTTCGAAACTTATAGCTTTAACCTTTGAACGTTCATAATTTCTTATCTCCAATATATTATTAGCATCCATTTTATCTTGTTAACTAAAATTATCAATCATTTCTCAATCTCATAAATTCCCTTCAAAAGTTGTTTCACTTAGATTCTTTGTACAACCGTACATCATTAACTAAAATTAAAATTTAGTTACAAAGCATATAAGTACTTAAAAAGTATAAGAAATCAGAAAAATGCACACAGGTCATATGACCAGTAATAAACATTTAATCTTAACTATAGTTTATATATATATATATATATATATATATATATATATATATATATATATATATATATTATTTGTGGTCCTTTCGTCGATAACAAGAACTTCAAGAGAACATATACATAGAAAATTGGAAAATTAGGTGAGTAACGTGTTTCCTCACGCATGAAAGCGAGCTTTCTCAAAAGGTTGCACTGTTGAAAACGAAGGTTTGGTATGTCTTAATTTAATTAAACAATATATAATCATATAAATATAACGGTACACACCTAATATATGGAGACTGTCATTTCTTATACTTTGGTACATCTCTTCTACGTTTAAATTTCTTTCTTTTGTTTTAGGCCTTAAGGCATAAAGTCAAGCACACAGTAACAGCGTATGTATAAAGTTTCAACTCAAATAATGTATTTACAAAAATGCTAATAATACCTTGTTTTACATATGTTTTTGCTTTTGTTATTATATTGGATAAAATGTCAGTCAGATCCCACTAGTAAATAATGAAACCATGTAAATTACCGTATTAAAATGAAAAATATTAAAACAGTGTGAGGGTCTCATCAGAACAACATTTCACTTATATATATTACAAGAGAATAATGAGACATTTCAATTTATTAACGTAAATAGTTTCCATTAGCTTTTGTGCATCTTTTAAACTTTCTTCTCTAGAGAGTTAAATTCACTTCTAAATTATGTTAACATTGCTTTAGGACTTCTTTATCCAAGAATTTTGACTGTCATGCGACGTGACATGAGAGAGGTAGGTTTTTATAAGCAACTAAAGCTTATCAGAAACAGATGGTCAAAAAATTTTATGCGAAATTGCAAGAGAAATAATGCAAGTAAAAAAGGATGGATAAAATCACTGTAATAAAATGCTGAAATAGCAATGAAAAAATAACAGCTAAATAGCGGATGCAAATAGCATGGTGTAGCTCACTTTAGACGAACACAAAAAAAGATTAAAAAACTAGAATTGGATCCTTTAATTTTAGAGTTTAGTTTCCATTTTCATTTCGCAATTTTCCGCAGCACCGTGCGACCAGTATCAACTCATACAATATATTTTACATGAAAATATATAACATTTCAAATATAACGAATACAAAAATTCTTATTTCTTCTTATACTCATATTCATACACACTAATAATCATCACATCATTATATCAAAGTTTTACTTCTCCAAAATACTTTGAACACTGAATAACTATACAACCACTTAGATATTCATCTCCCACTATATTTCACATTCATATTATATTTTACATATCTATTCCAATATACAAAATATTAAATTAACTCTTCTTATGGACAGTGTGTTTACTAACAAAACTTTTGGTACATCTCACATTAACTTAAGATAAAATCAATTTAAAATATATAAATAAATATAATATTCCTTATGTTATAAGACAATTATATAATAATAAATTAGATTTAAACTTACTTTTTAATATAACATTAGAACAGTTTAACAAAATTGGTTAGATCTATTATATTTTTATCACAGGATAAACTTGTTTTTCACATAATATATATATATATATATATATATATATATATATATATATATATATATATATATATATATTGTTTTTTTTTTTCTTTACTTTCTCTCTTTTCTTTTATATTTATAGAGATAATAATATA
>Ga0099825_1009251_pt1 | contig 11324 bp, 9 predicted proteins | sample SiratroredBW_FD_76838 | JGI IMG/M metagenome (GOLD analysis project Ga0099825, IMG submission 76838) | Root nodule microbial communities of legume samples collected from California, USA - Siratro red BW | ecosystem: Host-associated > Plants > Roots > Nodule | place: USA: California | collected...
AATTTGAATTGCGCGCTTGTGTCTCTTTGTTCATTCAGAATTAAAAATTCAAAATGCCGCATTTGTCTTTTTATTTATTTAAAATTCAAAATGTGTGTCTGTCTCTTTGTCTATAAAATCCGAAGTCTTTGGATTAACGAACTTGAGTTTGGAAAAAGTTTTCGTCTTTTGGAAATGACTTTGCTCATGATGTTCCTTTTAGGGATGGTTCAATCTCTATATTCTTAGCAGTGTTACTCTGTTGGCATTGCGATTCCTATACTTTAAAATAAGATTTCTATAAATGTTATCGGCTTGCTGGTCCAAGCACATAGTGAAGCAGAAAAACTCCCAAGAACCAGGGTTTTTTGACAATCCTACTCCTGCTAGGTATTTTAGTGTTTAGGTGACTCAATTCTGATTTGAATTTTTTTATATTTTTACTTATTTGTTCGTTGTTCTGTTTCACTGTGTGCTTAGACCAATAAGTCGATAACATCTCTGAAAATCTTTTTTAAAAGAATTTCAAGAATGATCACTACCTAATTACATAATAAATTCAATCACACTTCACTCTCAATTTTAATATATATTTCAAAAAATATATAAGAATCGTAATATCAATATGTTTCGAAAAAAATATAAGAATCATAATATCAACAAAATAACACTGCAAAAAATATGTAGACTGACCTATCCCAAAAGGATCATCATCAAAAAGTACATCTCCAAAAGATGAAAACTTTACCCAAAGTTAAGTTCATTAGTCCAAAAACTGAAATACGAGATTAATATATGAAGATGGGTTTCATTGTTTTAAGATAGGTTCTTTGTATTTTAACAGAGATTTTTTTATTTTTAAGAATTTGGCTGGATGGCAATGATGAAGCATAATTTATTTGAATAAAAAATTAAACACACTTTATTATTGTTCAAAGGGAAGCATACTTTATTGTTACGCGTAACTTAACCGAGTTCTAAATGTACGTATACTTTATTTGCATAATATATTTTCAAAGGCGGCTAAATGCCATAGAAAAAGACTAAAGAACATGGAAAAAAGGCTAGAGGAAACAATATAACTTCGCAGATACTATAATTATAATATTACTATAATATATATATATATATATATATATATATATATATATATATTTACATTTGGTTACATATAAATAGGTTATAATATTAAATTGATATAATTAAATAATAATACAATAAATATTATAATATAATGTAATAATAATAATAATATCGAATTGATATTTTTAATTTAATTAAGTAAAATACTAGTACATAACACAAATGGGTTTGAACAGCGAAGGGGGTGTGAATAGCAATCCCCATTGTAGAAATATCAACAGTGAGTTGAAGGTGAATGTGAGTTGCCACAATGGAGACTCTGTTATCTGTGTCATCGTTATCTTCTCCTCCGAAATTCGCAGTGAAAGCTTCATGGGACACAAAACAGAGACTCCCTTACAACCCCAACGCTCCCAGAAAGCTTAAGAAGAACGTGGTTTCCACTCCCACTCCTACTTCCTCTGCACCAATCGTGCGCAAGAGGGACCAATACATTTCGGATCTTCTCAAGCGCGCCACTCCTCTTCCCACTATAGGTATTTGCGTCCTTCTTTCTTCCTCCTTTAATTTTCATGTTTCAAAGTAATTGGATATGTATTTGCAGCGCATGTAGAAGAAGAGCAAGAGGAAAGTTATCTGGGGTATGAGAAATGGCTGCCAACTGCACCGAAAGTGGTGAAGCCTCGATCCGTGTTTAACGCTGCTACTCTCGCTTACATCGGTGATTGCATATACGAGGTCTGTTTTTATGCTTATCATTACTGGCTTACTCGCTCCAAATTTCATGCTCTCTTTGTTTTGGAAAAGTACATGTTCTGCCATTAACCAGAAATAAGAGTTTTTAATGGTATATAAAATATATAGATAGTTATAAACCTCACTTAAGTTATGATTAAACTTCACCTTTTAGAATTGAATCACAATCTATTCTACCAAGATTTTTTGGTACGTTGGACATCTTACACTGATTAGGGATAAGGTTTTTTAATAGTATCACAAATGGGCTTTGCTTAACCACTTGAAGTTTGAGCTTGGTATGTTTTTGGCTCTCTGTCATTGGATTTCACTATTTGATCAAAGGAGTGATTTCACTCAAGGAAGTTGGTCTTTGACTACTAGCCATGAGGTCGTGCCAAGTGCCAAAGTGATGCAAGCACTGTTTAACATCGACAAATGCAATAGCTAGAGCATGTTTGACTACTAGCCATGAGGTCGTGCCTAGTGCCAAAGTGATGCAAGCTCTGTTTAACGTCGACAAATGCAATAGCTGAGCATGGTTTTGAATTGTGGTCCACAACAACAAATTCAGCTGCATCAACTGCAATTTCTTGCAGCTTCCCACAGTTTCAAGGATTGCAAGACAAAGCAATGACCACAACCACAATTTAAAGCCATGGTTATAAGTAACTTTGAGTGCGTTTTGTTAAGTGGCAACAACAAAGATTGGGTGTGCTTTCTGGACTAAAAGGGAAAGCTGACATATTTGAATTTGACTAAATTGATGAAATGGAGAGTTAATTACAACATGAATGAGTGATGCATGAAAAATAGGGTATCTGGTCTGGTCAAGTATTAGATTTTTACCCACAAAACTTTGATAGCCAAGTACAAGAGTTTTAAGAAGTCTACCAATGTATTATAATTTTAATTTTTTGAGGGAATAAAGTATAAATTGTTATCCACTATGTAATCGAACGCAGTCAATAGACTTGCCTAGTTCATATTATAAATTGTATTCATTAAAATTCTCAGAATTCTTATGTTTTGAAACATGCAGCTATACGCCCGTAGGCACTTTTTATTTCCTCCCCTGAGTATTGACGAATATAATGTTCGGGTCATGGCAGTTGTGCGTTGTGAGGCTCAAGTATATTTTCTTTCCTTACTGCTTATTTTATCTTCATGTACCATATATGCAAGGGAATTAGATAAGTAACATGCTAAATCTTGAATAATAGTATTTTGATGAGCATATATTTTTTTTCCGTTCTTCTTTTTTCTTCTTTCTATTCTATAAATCTGTCAGACTTTGTTGTCACCTAATTGGGAGTTAGGAATTTCTTTTATATACTTTTCTAGCTTGATCTACTGTTATAGACTTATAGATCTTTCTGTTTTGAATAAGATCTATATTTTATTCCTTTCTCAACTTTTGGTATTATTCACGGGTTCTCTCCAAATACTCATATAGCTTTACATGCATATAGGATTTTCTCCATTCATAGTCTTAAGCTGTACAACGTAAATCCTTTCATCATCAGACGTAAATCATAGACCATGATAATGAGCTATGATTTATGTAGCAGAAAATAATAGAGTTCAATTCAAGGAGGGAACATAAGAAGTTCACTAAGGTGGCGTTTGGCCCAACTTTTTCATAGCTTAAAAGTACTTTAAAGTTAATCAAAAGATTTAAAATAAGAGCTTTATTTTTAAACTTAATGTTTGGGTAATTCTATAATTTTTAGCGTAATATGTTCTTGGATATTAGTATTTGAAATAAAAAAGGAAAGGGATAAATAGAAACCAGATGCTCCTAAAACTAGTTTCGTCTTAAAAATCTGTGTTTTTCAAAGTTTTCTTAAATAATATGGGTCAACACTACCGAAATTTTTGTAATAAAATCATGTGCTTAGTGTTTTTCTCTCCTAACTCTTGTTTGAAAACTTCAGAATCTTTTCTCCCAAGGTTGAATTTGTTGAATGAGTTTTTTTCATTGTTAGAATAACATATCTTAGTTGTCCAGCGGTGATGTCCTGGAATTTTATTGATTCTTACCAATGAATTAAAATGTGTTTCGACTCTAATTATAGCATATATTAAACTGTTCCTGTATTCTGTATTCCAGGATGCATTGTTGCAGAAACTTCTCGAAAGTAACTTCTTATCAGATCAGGAGAGGTTAGAATATGTTACTTTTAGCTCTCAATGTTGTCTCTGTTACATTAGTGGTTAATAAAGACCTCCCTTACAAAATAAAATGCCCTGAGAATTAATTGATATGAAAATATTATTCTGTTATCTCAATTATTAATGTAATCTCTTTAATTTATAAAAGAAAATGCTAATTAATTGAAATAAGATAATACTGCATAGCATGTATTATCTAAGAAATTAATACGAATATCAGAAATGTATCATGACTTATGATGCACTTATGCATACAACTATTGTATCAAATGTTGTACAAACCAGAATACACTTGTTGGCACATTTTGTAGCCATTTTAGCACATTGCTTTCAGAAATGTTTTGGCATGCTTCAAACTTTGAAGTCATTTGGACACTTCAGAACTATTTTTGGTATAGAACTGAAGTTCTCCACAAAATGATTGCATCCTTGTTTAGTACAAAGCTATATTCTGGTTTGTCACCAGACAGATCTACATCCATGAGCCTTAGTTCAAATGGCATGAGTCCAAATAATACTACTATTGAATCATAAAAATTCATTTCACAGATTCTACTATTTCCTATGGAGTCTATCTTGAGGTCCTGGAAATTGGATCTTTGTTAAAAGAAAACTGCTTAGGGTAGCTTTAGATCACACCGTGTTCTAAATTTGTACATGGTGATGATTGGATGGAGCCAATACACAGTAAACATCGCAAAAAAAGGAAGAAGGAAAAGGCACTGCCTTGCAATGTAGTGCCGGTCCGATAGGGGATTGATTATACGCTCCCAGCATGATAAGAAATGGCAGATCATAGTAAATCTGTTAAAATATTTGTTTTGGCTATGACTCTTAATGATCTTTATTGCAGGGACGTTCTTCGATGGGGAAAAAACATAGTTTCCAGCAAAACCAAGACCAAAAAACGTGCTGGTGCAGCTGTATATAGCAGAGCATCTTCACTAGAAACATTAGTCAGTGCCTTCAAACTATATTTTCTCTTCTGTTGATATAAATCTTGCACAAAATGGTTATCTGATTCTTGAGAATCTCCTTTATATTTGTTTAACTCTAAAATGGTGATGAACATGATAATTTGTTGAGATTACTGTTAAACACGTCTTATTTCCTGAATATATGCATACACACACACACACACACACACACATATATAATTAAAAATCTTCCCTATTCTAGATACCCTTTTTTTTGGTTTAATCCTACATGAAAAGTCTTAGATTTTAGTCCTTTATATGAAACATGCTTACAGATTGGTTCTCACTGTTTGTCAATGTTAAACTTGGTTCCTATCCTTGACATCATTTTCTTAGTCTCTACAAAAAAAATTATATCATACTTTATTTCCGTGCCTTTATAGTTTGGTCCCTACAACTGACATAGAAGGAGTGGATAACGGCTTTTTAGAAAAGGGAGACTACATGAAGAACTGTGATATTTAGAGCATTCCTATGAGAATGTAAACTCCTAACTAACGGAGTAAATTGAAGACTAGCAAAGACAATATATAGGAAATGGGAGTCCAAATGAGAAAATATGGTATTTCAAAAGAACTAAAACCACACTTAAGCCTGAAAATGATTCTTTGCAATTTCTTCTTACATGTTTGTTGCTACATATCCATGTACTTTGTTGTTTGGAATTGAAAATCGGAGTATTTGATAAGAATAATCTGAAACAAATTATTTCCTATAATTTGAAACTTGTTTTCAGCCTGTTCTCTGACATAGACATTGAACCAGGTTGGTTATCTGTATTTGACAAATGTAAATCGCTTGGAAAAGCTAATGTTAGAGTTGGGATTCTCAGTTGACTCTTCAGTGACTTTGAATATTGAGGAAATAATAGTAAGTTTCATGTATCCACTCCCGCTTGCTATTATTTTTATGGTTTAATTTCTGCTTTCCCAGTTGAAATTTGATAGAAATCGACTCTATTATCGCATTAAACTGGAATTAACCAAGAAACCACAGAAAGTGAAATTTGAAAGAAACATAAATGTTTGACCTCTTTTTGACCTAGCCAAATCTTTATGCAGTTGATGAATTGGTTTTCCTGCTACTTACTACCAGATTGTTCTAAGTGATAGGACATGGGAAGGAATTAATAATACTATGTTGTAGCAAGATGTTGTATAATGCAGCATTAAAATACAAATATATCATACATGAGGAATTAAGAAATTAAGAAATTTAAGAGTTTATAGAGGGCATCAATAGGGTGACAAAACGGGGGACACTTCGACCCACAACGAGGTTGGTTGGAACCCTATGATCAGGACGAGCTGAAAGCCCTGGCCTACCCATTAGAGGGCACAAGCCCATCAGTTTTTTTTTATAATTTTGTTATCTTTTATTTTGAATTTATATAAATATATTCCAAAAGCATACTTAATTATATAAATATTTTCGATTTTTAAAAGATTAATACTTGTACATTTAACTTAATAAGTGATAACAATTTAAGTTATAATATTATTGTATATTTGTATCTTTAAAATAAATATAATACAAAACTATTAATTCTTTAAAATATTTTTTATTTTAATTTTAATTATAAAAGAAGATCCACGTGCCATTCTAGGCTTCAATAGGATGTTTCAAATAAGGCTCTTGTTTTTTGCATTTGTTGAACAACATATCTAACTAATCCGGGCAACTCTTTCTTGTTGCTCTTATGTAGTATACTTGAACATTGATCATTCATGATGTTGCCTCTATCTATCAAGTGTCGGGAAACATGTGTTATTTTATTCTTGGTGATAATTGCCTTTTCTTTCCACTTCTAGGCAGGTGAGTTGAACAATAGATGAATATGATCTTCAGGCAATCTTCCACAGGAGCAGGCAAAACAACTTCTGAAGATTTTGTTCGAACCATTGTCCTCTTCTACAAGACATACATGACTTCCTTTTTTCACTTCGATGGGAGGTGCTGTATCACAACCACATTCCAACAGCATACCTTTCCATGCTATATAGATCAGAAGCCTCTAAGCTCCTTTATAACAATACTTATGTTGAGCAAAGGTTGTGGCACCATAGTTTGCTGGCAATTTATCTTTTTCAGAGGAATTCAGTCAGAAGAAGATAGTAATGCGGCGAAACTTTTGGTTCAATGTGGTAGATTTCTGTTAGGTTAGCAAATTTTGCTCGAATTTAGTTGAGTTGGTAGGTTCATATGTGAATTCAATTATTAGAATACCAAAGACACGAGACCAATATTATTACTTTGGAATTATTACCTCTAGTCTTTTATCTACTTCACAAAAAATCACTTGTACTGTACTATATATACTCTTGAAATTATTAGAGTTTCAATTTTTATTCTCTTTCCATTTAATTAATTATAGCATTTTCTCTAGTTAAAGTATTTTTGTAAAAGATCATTTGGAGGAACCTTTAAAAAGGATCCTGGAAAACTTTTTAGTGTGTTTTTTTATCGTAGGTATTATTTACATAAAAAATTCAATGAATTATGGATTGCACGTTACTGAGACAGATGTGATGCGTAAATAAACACCATAAGAAACCATGCTAAATACATGCCATTCACATCACTTCAGTACAAATTTATAATAAAATTTAACAGCAGGTTGCTGCAAAAAATTAAATGAACCAACTACTATGAAAAGGGCATATTTATTAAACCAGCATCTCCAAGGCATGGCAAAGCTACTGTCAGCTACGTACATAAGTACAAAGACCATACAGATATTGCAAGCAATAGCAGTAACTATGCATAACCAAACTAAGTTATAAAAAAACTAAATTATTTAAAATAAACTAAACGTAAACTAATTTTTAAATCAAAATTTGAAACTAAAATGTTCTTATCCTACCATCACTCTCACTGTGATCCACTTCTCCATTGATCAAGGTTTTCTATACTTCAAATACATCCATATTTAGCTTCAAGTGGCCTAACCCACAATCAACACTCTACCCTCATAATTTTCCTCCTCCACATGCCAAGGAGGGCCTTATTAAAGTCTTCAATAGACTTAACACCTAAGCCACCATGTTGTGTTGGTCGGCAAACTTGGTCCCACTTAACAAAATTCAATTATTTTAACTGCCTTTGCAATCTTGCTTGTTTTCCATTATACTCTTGCCTCAAGAAAATTAATGCATTTTGTATGAAGAGATGCTGACCCAAAAACTGTGCAGCATCATTATCACATAAACAGATGAATGATCTTTTACCTTTTTCATAAAAGTGCAATTGTAGAATTTGTTTTCTTTTATAGGGTGGTCCTAGAGATAGACAAGAGACATACTTGGCCTCTCTCTCCATAGCCCACATTCAATTGGAGGCACCCAACATTATCCTCATGCACAATTTTGTGTGGTTAATTGAAAATTTGGTTCATTGAGTCTGTGACTATGACAAATGACATTCAGCCAAAAATGTACAGTGCTTACAAGAAACATGGGGTTGGTCCCATATTAACATGAGTCAGAGGAAAATAACAAGTTTTCCATAAGTAGGAACTTCAAAACTTTTGAGAAACCTAACATTCAACATATAGTATTCTGATACAATTGTGGTTGAACCAAAAATACAAGTATTATGCCGACTGGATATAATATAGTCAAACATTTTGGCTCTAGACACACGTGACAAAAAGAGGCTTGAAGATTTTAAGTAGTACATGATGTTCTCATGTTACAGATCAAGATTATATATGGGGAAACAAGTCTCGATTATGAGGGTTAACAAGGCCAAGTTCACTATACTCTTGAAGTACACATATTTTCTTTCACAAACCATAAATAGGTTAGGTATCTAGGTACAGAATGAGTCATGACATCAAGATAAATATGATGAGAAGAATAAGATATGTTCGATGTCATATTCTTGAGCATGTTCAGTATGTATGATGATTAAAATTATTATAAACTACAATGTTGACCAAGATTGATGGAAATGTCTATCAGGGAAAAAAAAGAGTGTTTGATGAGAATCAGACCCTTGATACTCCTCACAATCCAGCCAAATTTGATGATTCTGATAATATTTTGTTGCTATAATTAAATACCAACTAATTATCCAAAAATAAACATTGAAATTGGTCGATGCACTGATTAAACAGCTTGCTTTGTAGCTTTAGGAGTGTGAAACAACAGAAAGTCAAATTGTTTTAGCATTAGGAAACTCATCACATCTACCACCCCAACAACACTTCATAAGAAACCAAAAAGAGAAAACCCAAAAAGTGATTGTTTTTTCTTTGAAGTTTCCATCAAATGAATAATATAATAGCAAAGCCAGCTCCATGATCTCTATCCTATTTTTATATTTTGAAAAACAAAACACATGCATGCTCAAAAACTTTAAAGTAAACTTAGTGTGAAAGAGAAAAACACGCTAGAAACTTTTCAACTAAAAAGAAATCCCCTTACACATGCTTGTTGTTCGATTACTTATAAGTGCAATCGCCAACGTGAGGCCATTAATTAGGTTTTGGTACCTTCTAATTACCCTGTGGATTTCAATCTCTCATATTACTAAGTAATTAGTAGCTCAAGCACACATGATGATAATCAATCTCAATGAGTAAAGCTTACATTTCTAGAAATTTAAATACCCTGTTAAATTTGTTAATACAGTTTATATAGTGTCAGAAAATTAAGTATAAGAGCATTAAGGTTTGACATGATCCTTAGACATTGAAAATTGTATTACTATAAATGAGATTAGTTTTAACACAGTGAACCAGGGAATCCAAGACAAGACAAAAAGACTATTTAGTGTAGAAAAAGAATACTAGTACACAGATTGAACAAAAAATCAAGTAAACTAAAAAGGAAAATTTGTAATTGTAAAGGACCGAATAGTATTTTATTAATTGGTAGAATAACAGAAAGAAGGAAGTAAAACATAGAATGAAAATCAGATTGAGATGTGGAGAGAATGTTAAAGAATTGTTATTGGTGACCCTTTATGTGTCCCACACAAATGCACTTTTTGATCCACACATTATAGTGACCTAACCACATGTGGTGTTGTACTAAGTATTGGGTCCTAACATCAAATCCAGTGGCCAAGGATGGTGACTGGGAGTGCAACAATATATGCTATGCCACCACAAAATGTGTGTGGCAAGCTCATCCTTTTAGAGATAGCTTCCCATGATTGTGGGATGTGCATGGTTTCCTCAGCTTCTATCTCAAACCATTTTTTGTCTTTGCCAAGAGTTAATGCAACACTGTTGCAATGGATTGGATGATGTGTATGCATGTTGTGCTTATGTGTCATTCTAATCCTTCAGTGGCCTCAATTTTTCATCCTTTGCATTGTGTCTCCCCTCTTTTATTTCAGATAAGTACAAGTCTTCACATTCCCTTTGTCTTTTAACATTTTCATATTTTTATTATCCTAAACCTAAACATCAGGGAAATATATTATGCTGTTGTATACTGAGTAAAATTATAAAAAGTTATGCATACCCATTGAAAATGAGAAAATAACTGATTGGTTTTATCTCTGTATAAATTTTTTGAATCCAAAGATAAATGAAATGCTGAAGAGTGAGTATAGTCCCCTGGCTATTGTTTAATGTTTTGATAATTTAGAATTTGGTATCTTTGATTTTGAATTTTCAAACAAGACTTTTGGTACAACTTTATTGAGAGGTCATGGAGTAGATGATGGAACAGAGTTAAGTACGTTGAAATTTGATAAAGTCTAACTAAAGGAAACAGGGTTTTGCGTCCTGCACTACATAAAACTCAAGTGCGCACGCTTTTAGATTCTATATATTACTTTTTTTAAATATATTTATATTTTATTTTAATCAATTTCAAACACAAATAATTTATTTTAAAGAGTGTTTTTAAATTTAAAAAAAATATTTAATGAAAAAAATTTATGAGAAATAATATTCACTAAAAATAAACATTTCGAAATAAGGATAACGTCATATGTTAATAATGAAAATTTGTGTACATTATCATTATTAAATTTAAAAATATAAACCTAAGTACTATATGGCGGTTCCTGTGGTCTGTCCCATATAATTAATAGACGTATAGTGTAAACTATCTCCTCACTGTGATGGTTTAGGCTTATTATAATAAATTGTGTCTTACCATATTTATCGCAGACGATCATGCATTATAGAATGTAAACTACCCTCCTAGAATATTAGATACTTAAAAAATAAAAATAAAAAATTATTACAATATAATAATGAAAGTAATTTATTAAACAAGCGTATTCATATTGTAATGAGGAATGTGTTTGAGCATTATCTAGACTATGTCCTTGATGACACAATAGTATATATATAGTCGATTTTCCTACATTCAAAAAATACGTAGGAATTTAATATTGATCAAATATTAAAGA
>Ga0099825_1009252_pt1 | contig 11324 bp, 7 predicted proteins | sample SiratroredBW_FD_76838 | JGI IMG/M metagenome (GOLD analysis project Ga0099825, IMG submission 76838) | Root nodule microbial communities of legume samples collected from California, USA - Siratro red BW | ecosystem: Host-associated > Plants > Roots > Nodule | place: USA: California | collected...
AAATTTGGTTATAACCAAATTTTGAAGATAGTAATCTAATTAAGGTTGTCATGATTGATACTAAATATAATTTAAACTCTAAAATGAATATAGTTTCAGGCATAATCAAATAAATATAATTTTTTCTTTACTATTTTTCTTAGTCTATATTTGATATTATCTTTTATAGTTTAAAAAGCAATTGCTAGCTTAACTAAATTAAGAGAAGATGAATTGGTTTTTTAATTTTTTTCACAAAGATTTCTCTTTCTTTAAATTCTTTTCAAAAACTCTTTTCAATTTAAAAAGTGAATGCAATTAGATTTAGAATCAATATTGAAATGCTGAAATAAAAGAAGATGAAAGAAAGAAAGATTGTCCAAGAAGTTTTATATTGGTTTAAATTCAATTATCTTATCCTGTTTTAGTTATTTAACCTTAAAATAATTTATTATATTAATCTCAACAAGTTTGTACCATGTGCTCAACAATTAAAATTCAAAACAACAAAAATCAATCTTTAAACACTCTTAAGAGGATATCAAATACAGGAGGATATCACTCTTATGAACTTTTGATCATACAAGATGATGTATGCGTAAAAATAAGAAATATACAAGAAGGAATTGTTAAATTATATTTTTATCAAGTTTAAAAACTTTTCACCAATATCGTCTAATTAACAATATTTAGATGATGGTTAGTTTATCAAAAGGTTATACTGACTTTAACAAATGATCATATTGTAATTCTTACGTTTGGTGGGTCATAACTGTTACAAATTAAAATATTAAGTGTAATGATCAAATAAATAATAATTGTCTTCATAATAATTCTCCTTCTTTAGTTAGTATAAATACTAATAACATGTAATATATAGATATTAAGGAAGAGAGAAATACATACAGTAGTTTATACTGGTTTAGTTATCAACAGACTATATTTAATGTTGCAAAGTACATTTCGAGTAATGTTTGGGCCTACGGCTACCATTGATTTATCTCTTGAATATTCTTAACATAAGTCACTCCTAACTTAATTGGATATTCTTTCAGCTTATAGTCACTCTTGGCTGACATTGTCGAGTATTCTTTCTTAAGCCACTTTTGGATCAATGAATGTTCTTTTAGATTATAGTTACTCCTGGCTGACCTTGTTAAGGAGTATTTTTTTCCAAGTCATTCCTGACTTGACCAAGTATTTTTTGGGCACCTAACCACTCTTGATTAATCCCTTGAGTATTTTTACCAAGTCACTCTTAGCTTAACCAAGTATTTTATGGACACTTAGCCATTCTTGACTACTCCTTAAGTATTCTTTACAAAGTCACTTCTGACTAAACGAGTATTGTTTGCAAACCAACCACTCCTGACTAAGATATGGAGGTTGAGGGTTTTAATGATCAATAGATCATTGACTCTAACTACTAGGGATGATTGCATGTTTTGACGAATACAAAGTTTCAGTTCCCTCTCTTTTTTTCAAATCATTTTCTTTACTTTTTAGGTAGGAGTTGTGTCTTTCAATATATATAATAAACAAGCTCTCTCTTATGGGTAGTTGGATGACCACTAAAATATCTTCCATGAAACTATTTTGGATCCAATTATATGGCAAAATCTGTACTCTAAGAACAAGGATTTCTCTATAAAGCTTTGTAGAGGCATATGACGTTTGAACATCATTTTGGCACAATGTAACCCTTGCTCTCTTGGTCTTCTTCTTGATGAAAGACTTTATATAGGTACTGGAAGAAGATAACCATTGAAAGACCATTTTTAACTGTTGAACAACTTTTGCTTCTATGCATGTCCTTCTGTGTCTAAGCTTGATTGCATTCCATGTCGTTTTAGATGCGGTCCTTATTTATACAACATCCTTGTTCCCTAACAATGCTCATCTCCCTAGGTAGCATAACCTTTTGCATTAATTCATGATAAAATTGCACACCTTACAAGATAAACAGATCGATTAGAGTTGAAATGGCCCTTATTTCAGAAGGTTAGTTAAGAAAATACTGCAAGAGGTCATTTGATGTTCACTTTAGCTTTCACTTTTAACAAATCTCTATAGTAGATAGAGGCAACAAACATTCCTACACTCATACAATTAACAGACACACACACACATATATATATATATATAAGTGGATGTTAGCTTAATCTATGTACGTATCGTCTAATTTTATTAGCTTATGATATGATCATATAAACGCTTTGTTAGATGTAAGAAAATACTGCAAAGTGTTGTGTCGTGTAACAAACAAAACACTTATATCTTGCATGATCTGTTATTGAAACTATTTATCTTACAGACGATGCATGATTCATGTTTTATACTTTGTGATTTTCAACACAATCAAAATTATAGGGTTTTGAGTTTTTCCTTAACAATCTTCTCCATTTTAATGGTGCTTAAAAAACTACATTAAAATAAGATAATTTTAGAGGCATGTTTAATAAATCAAATTTTCAAACATATTTTCTAACACTATATAAACTTTGTAGAATAACAACTATTCTTAAAGCTATCCCAGTTATGCAGGTTGTTGAAATTTTTAAACCAGTGTCATTTGTCCAACTACCACTAAACGAGTTGGAACCAATCTTAATCCCTACTTTAATTAATTTAGCACTGACTACACTTGCAATTTATGTTGTGATTCATCTTTATGTAGCACATGTGCTTATGTGAATTAGTTTCTAATCACTGATTGTGCAAAATGTGATACAAGATCTAATATGGATATATTAGCAGAGTTACTTGAACTACAATGTACAAATTTCATATAACACTACCTTAGTTTTCAAGTGCAGCAAAATTTAGTGTATAAGGAGTATACATTGTTAGTTGTTCATGTAGATGATAACAACTTAGCAAAGGATGATACTACTTTTACATCTCCAATCTTTTGTAGACGCCCTCATGCCCAACCACCACCTCTTCCTGAGATAATACCCATTCCATTATCTACCACATACAAACTGTCTGTCATAACTATACCTTATAGTCAACCCTTCCACCACCATCGTACTCAATTTGTACCAACTTCACCTCCACCCGAGCATAACTTTAAATGTTCAAATTCCATCATTACCAACCACCTATCACACCCTTATCCATCCTTTGACGTTCCCTTACCAAAAAACCTCATTAGATTATCTACACTATTTAAACCAATCACCCAAAAGCACTATTCATACCTAACCGTACATCCATGGAACGTTCTTCATCCTCACTACATTTGCCCACCTGATCCTTGCATAGTACACCTTACTACACAAAAGTTATTAACAATAATTGCTCTTTATAATTAATTGTCTACACCAAAGTTTTGTATGCCTTGCCTAGACTCTCCAGGTGATATCATTTTTGCACTGTTTTATATAAAGGACCTTAGTTTTTACTACAGATTAGATGGTTGAGGAGATTAGCTATAATTCTTCCTGCCCCTCAAGCTTAACAAGGGAGTTCTTCTTTTTCCACTTATCTTACATGTTTTATTTGATTGCTTTTACAATGAGGGCAATGTGTGATTTAAGTGTGGGGGAGGGATTTATAGTTTAAGAATTATTTTACTTTTCTTATTTTATTTTCTTGTTTTTATTTCTTAAATAACTTTTATATTACATAATAAAAAAAATTCTGCATATTTTCAGTAGATTTGAATGAGCGCCTAGTGGTTAGTAGTTTCGTGATTACGAAAAAATTGAATTTTTGATCGATGTTGTTTGAATTCTTTATAAATTGCTAAAAAAGTTGGTTTTGAAATTATTGGGTTGAATCTTATGTCTTTGGTGAGATTTTGAGCCTTTTTGATAGAACATCTAAATGTTTGTCAAGTGTTATTTCTAGTGTGTTTTCATTCATAATTGTTTATACTCTAGAACTTAACTTGATTCTGTGTTCTGCAACTATGTTTACATGCATAAATTGATATGATTGAGGCATTCTTTGTTTAATTAAGTCACCTACCACTTGTTAATCCCTTTAAGCCTATAGCCTTTTCTTGTTTTTAACCCTCATTACAAGCCTTAAAAAATAGATTTTTGTCCCTACCTTAGAAGATAGAGGAGTTTTGGAATCATTTTGGGAATAGGTTCTTGAATAAGTGTGGGGCTGTAATTCATTAATTTATCTTCTCATTTTGAATGAAAAATAAAAAGAAAAGAAAAATAAGAAATAAGTGTAGATTGTCTAATACACATGTTAGTCATCTACTACATGAAAAAAAAATAAAAAAAGATGAAGTCATAAAATAAAAAGAGGAGTTGATTGTAATTTGAAGATATTATCTACTTAAATTTGTTTATAAATTTATTCTCCATTACTTCTTTATTTTTCTTTATTTTTAAGCTTATTTTTTCCCTCCCATTTTACCTACCTTTACCTTAGTCTCATTACATCTGTTTCAAAAGTCCTCTTGATTTTTGTGTGCATGTTATTCAATTGTTGTAGATATTAAAGTTTTGATAAGCTTATGATAGTGTTTGCTTGTCTGAGTGTTGAGTACATATAAAAACCTAAAACACTTAAGAGTAGGAGAGTTATTTTGAGAAGATTTTGTCATTCTTGGTTCATCTATTTAATTTAAAGTTACCTTCTTGTTTACTAAGATACAGAGTTTTTCATTCACACTTTTCTTGATTCCTTGAATTCTAGAAGGTTGTAGTTTGCTAGCTCTTGTACATTTCTTGAGTCTACTATTGATTTGCTATAAATATTTTTTGTGTTTATTATCCTTTCTATTGATCATTAGTGTTTTACTCAAAAGTACAAAAGGATAAGTTTGGCGGCATTTGATGAGCATATTTTTATTTACACTTAGAGTGTTTAACCTTAACTTTCTTAGATTGTAATTGAGAATAAGTCCATTGTTTTAAATAAGATTTACCCAATCAGGATTAAGTGGACCTTAATTGAGATTATTGGTTAATTGAATTTTAAGAATATTCTCTTACTTTTCTTGTTTTCAATTATTTGCAGAGATTCTATGGGTTCCAAATCTAATCAAATCTTTTGCAAATATATTCTTCAGATTTTCTACAAAGATAATCCTTTGAAATTCTTAATTTATTTACAACAAATCTCCTTCAAATATTTTACAATATCTTTTGCAGTAGATTCAATTATCATGAGCTGGTATCTAGAACAAAATTTGGAAACAAAATATCTCAAAGAAATTGGTAAAACAAAAATTTACAGATTTGCTGGAAAGAAGATATTTACAAAATTAATCTATACCCCACAATGAAACATCTGATATTTGCAAGGATAATATCTAAGAATTAATTCTGAGTTGATTTTGTGAAGAAAATGAGATTATAAACAGAGGCTAGAGAATGCATGAAGGACACACTGCTGCATAGCATAAACTTTAGTTTTATTTCTTTTGTAATTCTTGTGTTTTAGTCATCCTCATGGAAGGCTAAACTCTTTTAGTTTGATTCGGTTTTGATTTCACAATGAATTTTGAGGTTTCTATTTGATATAGTTTTGTTCTTTGCATTCTCTGTAATAGTTGTGTTATATTGTTGGTCTTTTTAAAATCTATGTTTTTGGAAAAGTATTTATTCTTAAACGTTTGTTGAGAATTCAATTATTTTCTTTAATTAGAGTTCTTGGTTAATTTTCTTAGTCTTAATCAACCTCTTGTACTCTTTGTCAAGAGATAAAAGATATACATCTCATTAAATATACGCTTCGAGACGAGGTGAGATATTGAATATATCAATAGACACTTGTTTTGCTGATAAGAATCTGTTGAATTTGATTGACTCTTGTTTGATTGAGTTCAACTCTGTGAAGAGAATTGAAGGATAATAATTTTGAGAAAATCAAGAATGAATTTGTTGTGAAAGAACTTAAGAGTTAACCTGATTGACCCTTGTTTGATTGAGTTCAACTTTGTGAAGAGAATTGAAGGATAATAATTTTGAGAAAACCAAGAATGAATTTGTTGTGAAAGAACTTAAAAGTTAACCTATTTTCTTTATTATATTTAAATAATCTATTTAATTTCTTGCACAAAAATTCTTAAACCCCTTCTTTAATTTATTGTTATTACTAACTTTTTTTACTACAGATAAATTTTAAACATTGATTGACTGAATTTACTATTGGACTCGTTGGAAGAAGACTTGAGATTAACTTTCCCTTATTTATACTATCATCTTTTTTGTGTTAGATGGTCTAGTATTACGTTAGATGGTCAACACTAAAATTCTTTTAATTTGATTATAAAACAGCTATGATCAATAGTCTTTGTCAACATTTTCATATGATCCTCAGGCTAGTTCTACTACAAAAAGAGCAATCATCATTTGACTGTGTATCATTTCTAAGTTTCCATCCTTATAAGACACCATGAAAATTGGTTTAATATTAATGACCAAATCCTCAATGGTCATGTCATATGTGTCTATCCTCATGTCTTCATCTTCTTCAACGGATGAAGCTACAATAGACTCATGCCATGGAAGTGCTAAGATGGTTTGGTTAGGCAATGCTGAGGTTTGATAGATGGGCAATAACATAGGGTTGTGTTTATGGATGGAAGACTGTCAAGACTTAGTCAACCTTTATCATGGAAAGATGGAAAGGTTGTGAGAGATTTGGCCTATGTTATGAGGGTATGAGAGGAAAGCTAGACGAAGATTTAATGATATAATCAAAGAAATTACCTAAGAGTGATTGTCAAAAGTAATTTCTCCTCCTTCACCTAGGACACTTTCAATAGCATGGATCATCTTATTGCATCTGTAACTTGTTATTGAGGAGAGCAACATCTAACATGGTTTTTCTTATTTCAGTACAAACTCTATTGCAGCTTCATGTTGGGTTTTAGCGAATGATAAGTATAATATTATATTAAGCTAATGATGATACTGCTACATTAAATATAATATTTATGATGATAATATATTATTTTTATGATGATAGAATGTATATTAAATACAACATTTAAGCTAAAGTTTGTATTAGATGTAATATTTATGATGCTAACTTTTGTATTAAATACATTATAAGAAAATATCAAATTAACATCCAAATATTAGTGTCAGCCAAATTGTCGATGTCTACTCTAATGTGATATAAAAGGTTAATTTTTAAAAAAATATTAAAAAATGTAAAATTATTTTTAAATGATTTGGTTCTTATAGATTCAGTTTTTAACTAACTCTAAGTTTTTTTTCTAACTCATTTTAAGCATCACTATGAGACCTGACATCTCAACTAGATTGACACCCCACATTTCATCAATCATTTACTATCACATGAAACATATTTTGACGATAATTATTTTTATCATTTTTAATAAATAAATATTTGTGTTAGTATTGAATTAGCGTCGTCTTAATTGATGCTGATAGAGTTTACTTAATGTTGGACACTGTTATATTTGGCTTAGCTAACGATAAAGTGATACTACAATAAACTTTTTTTTAATAAGTAAAATATTTATGTTAATGTTAGACTACTGTTAACTGACATTAACAAAAATAAATATTAATAATAAATAAAGTTAACCTTGACTTTAATCTTATTTATTTTTAGTATTTATAGTCACTTCAGTACAACAATTATTAACACATTATTTAGGATAAATAGTCAATTCAATATAACAAATTGACATATTTTATTTTTAGTACAATAAGGAAAAAAAAAACTACTAGAGTCTTAGTACAATAATCTTAATTCTGTTAGTTTTGTTTGAACCTTGTTAATGGTTAATACAGTTAAGCATGTGTTTAACTATATTAATTATTAATAGAGTTAATAAAGTTTTTTTATTAAAATTATAATTTTTTTATAGTATTAAAACTAAAATATATTAAAACTTATTTACTAAATGAACTATTTATCTTGTTATTTATTTAATTTATCGATAATTAAGACGGTGCTAATATAAAATATTTTTAATATTTTTTTAAGTTCGCATTAGTTTGTGTGACACTAATTTATATATTATGAATTCAAGTGCCTTCATAACAATGAACAGAAATTGTAGATTATTTTTAATCTAAAAAATTATATTTAAAGATGATAAATTTCCTTACTCACAATTTTTTTCTCTCACTTTTTATATAAAACTCATCATAATCATTTTCTTCATCCACACTCATAAATCTTATCGCACTCATTTTCTTCATCTAACTCATAAAATCTCCTCCTCAAGCCGATTTTCTTCATCCACACTCATAAAATCTCTCCCAAACTCATTTCTTTTATCTATACTTATCTCCTTCCACATTTATGTCCTTTAATTATTCACTAATTTTTTTTTATTTTTTTCATTTGTGTTTTATTTTGTTGAAGATGGAGGTGTTATATAAAAAATTTTATTTTTGAAATTGTCATCATTAGCATCCGCCAAATTGACACAAATCAATTTAATATTAAAAATAAATTTTATTTATTGTTGATTTAGCTAACACTAATACTTTTTTAAAAAAGAATTATTTAATTTAGTTCGATTTGACGAGTGTTAAATTATTTTAATTAAAAATTAATATAAAAATGATAAATATAACATTGAATTAATATTTATTATTTTAGAGTCAATGCATATATAATGTAAATTGGACACTTATTGGTTAATTAGTATCAACTTTTACTTTTCGGACTATTAGACAATATTAAATATTTATTTTCTTATAGAATATTACATTCATGAGTGAGATACTACTTTTAAAAGTGTAGAGTAAGAAATAGTAATGCTAAATATAATGGAAAAATCGAATTTTTTTTATTATTACATCACAGGTTTAAAATGTTTATTCATTTTGTTATTTATTAAAAGACTATACTGATCATGTTTTTCTTTAAATTTAGGATATTTCTTAAAATTTTGAATTTAATTCCTCTCCGATGCACTAACTATTTAACTGTAATAAATATTAATCTTGTAAAGAAAGAGAGAGAAACAAAACTGTTAAAAGAAAAAACATTCAAAAATATTGAACGTTATAAATTAAATAATTTAATATCTTATAATAATCTAATGCATTAATTATTCAGACATATATAGTGACAATAATTAAATATTTAATTTCATATAATAATAAATAACAAATATAAGATAAATTTAAACGCATTCAATATTCAGAAAAATAATAATGACAAAGATAAGTAAAACACAATTACACATAATAATGAGAAAAATTATAAATAGAATTATAAGTAGCTTTTTAATTTAGAGAGACATATACTTTTATGAAACAGGCAATTATGTAAATTAAGGATGACTTTTTTCAGCTTTAAGTTAGATAATCATTCGTAAGTCATGGTATGGGAGAGTAAAAGTTTAATATCTCAAATTTCTTTATGAAAAGAATTTTACCCATACAGTGGTTTTTCCACTTCAATAAATCAATACAAATTAAGAAAAAAATTTCATCCTAAAACGTCCTATTGATTTTCAACTTGAAACACAAGTAAGATGAACATACGGTTAAATAAAATTTTAAGTTTATTTTTCATGCAATGTTAGAATAAATTTTTCACATACTCAATGTTAATAAAATATTTAAAAATTAAAGTAATTATTATAAAAGTGAATAAGCTCTAACATTTTTAAATTATGTATAAAATCATTATACATCGTAATTTATAATCAAATAATACAAAAAAAATTATACTATTAGTACGTACATTTTCATTAGAGAAAGTAGTACTTTCGTTAACGATATAAAATATGACATACAATAAAATTTTCAACTTTTACTTTAACCATATAAAAACCTATTTTAATTTTCTATTGAAGGTTTTACATTCAAAACACAAGCAAATAAATATATATAAATAAATTCCCAAAGATAATAATCAAATAAAGAATTGAATATAAGCATGCATTTTCTCAGCCACGAAGATTAAAATTTAAATAATGTACACAATTCAATCTACCTATTTTATGATTGGACTGAAAGTTTAACGCATACAGATAATTAAATATCTTTAATTAAATTCTAAAAAATTATATAAAGGATGCATTAATTAATTTTTCTAAAACAATAATAAAGTAAAAGATTAAATCAATAAGCATTTATGATTTTTCTTAACCGTTATGACTAAATTAAAACAAACCCACATAATGTAATAAAGTTCACCATCCACGTCAGTGTTTATAGGGTATCTTTGTCTCTATCTTTCTCGAGTTTGTAGTTCTCTAACGTATAATCTCTCTCTCTCTATATTCTTCACAAACACTTTCTAATCACTCTCAAACTTTTTCTCTGAATCCGAAACACATTTCTCTCTCCCTTCAAACACTTTGCTCATTCACTCTAATTCCATGGCTTCTTCCCTCAGAATGGACGAAACATTGCCTGCTTCGAAGGTGGTGCACTTTCGAAACCTTCCTGAACAGTGCTCTCATGAGGATCTCGCAGAGTTGTGTAGTCCTTTCGGTAAAGTTGTTAATGTTTTGTGCAATGTTGGCCCAAATAAGAACCAGGGTTTTGCTGAGTTTGTAAGTTCTTTTTCATTCTTCCTACTATAAGTATGTTATTTTTTTTTTAACAGCAGAAAATGAATGAATAATAAAAAAAAATATTTCAGAAGTGTTTCAACCTTTATACACAATATCGCATCAAGAAATAAATGTCTAAGAAATGAATTCATCTTTCTAGATATATTTAAGTATGTTTGTTGTTCTCTTTTCTATTTATGAGTGCATGTTTTATTATTTAAGACAAACCTAGTTGTATACTTTATATACTTGTCTTGTAACAAACACACTCATATAAGTATGTTTGAGAATATTGATTTGTTATAATAAGGTATGAGAAGAGTTATTGCATGCAGTTTTTATTTGAAAAAATCATTTTAGTATTTGAATTCATGATCAATTGGCCATCTATACATGCAATTTAACCTTTTATGTAAGTAAAAAAAAAAAAAAAAGTTGTTTTTGGATTTAAATTCATGATCAGTTCACCACCTAGGTCCAATTTTGTATATATAAGGAGGAAGTAATTTCAAGAGAGTGACTCTCTATCATTACTTTTATTTGTTTACTCTAACAGTTCTAACAAGTAAAGTAAACTAGTTATTTGATGATTTGGTCGTAGCAGGTTTGAATTCGAAAACAATCCTTTACATATACAAAGATAAAGCTATGTACTATGATTTTCCCTCTATCTTTACTAAATTGAAAAAAATGGAGATTTTAGAATTACTCTTTAGATAATTTGGTTCATTCTCATTCTAAATATTTATTTATGATATATATATATATATATATATATATATATATATATATATATATATATATATATATATATAGATATATAAATAAAATAAATTTTAAAATTTTTTTTTGATGTATAATTAAAAATATATAT
>Ga0099825_1009253_pt1 | contig 11322 bp, 7 predicted proteins | sample SiratroredBW_FD_76838 | JGI IMG/M metagenome (GOLD analysis project Ga0099825, IMG submission 76838) | Root nodule microbial communities of legume samples collected from California, USA - Siratro red BW | ecosystem: Host-associated > Plants > Roots > Nodule | place: USA: California | collected...
CTTTTTTAATTTTTTAGTATTTTTGACATATTTTTTTTCTATTTTACATGTGTAGGGTTTTAAAAAAATTGTAAAATTTCTGTGTTGTTTTATTGTATAGATCCGAGATTTTATCAAAAAATTGAGATATTTGAAATACAAAATTTCAACAAAATTCCATTGTTTTCTATTTCTTTTTTATTTTTTTTTGCATTTTTGGCATTTTGTTTTCTATTTCACCTATCCAAACTTGTCCAAAAACTATGAAATTTTTTGTAGTGTTTTATTACAAGGGTTAGAGATTTTACCAACGATTTCTGGATAATTCTAAAACTTCTTTTAAAAAAAATATTGAGATGTGAAATATTTTTTTTTTCAAACTTCTGCAATTTACTATTGTTTTTTTTATTTTTTTGATATTTTATTTTCAATTTCGTCTATCGGTACTTGTCAACAAATTTTAGAAATTTTTATGTTTTTTCTTTTACGGAGTAGAGATTTTATCAAAGAATTTTGGAAAATCATGGAATGCTTTTCTAAAAAATATAGACATTTGAAATCCAAAATTCTTCATAAATTTCATCGTTTACTATTTCTGTTTTTTATTTTTTCGGCATTTTGGTAATCTTTTTTTCCTATTTCACCTATCCAAACTTGTCAAACAATTCTAAATATTTTTGTGGTGCCTTATTATACGGATTGTAGAATTTGTCAGAGAATTCTGGAAAGTTCTTGAATTTTTACTAAAAAAAATAGAGATACTTTAAATACAAAATATTTTCAGAATTATATCGTTTACTATTTGCTTTTCTAATTTTTTAGTATTTTTCGGATCTTTTTTTTTCTATTTTACTTGTCTATGGCTTTCAAAAAATTGTAAAATTTTTGTGTTGTTTTATTATATGGATCCTAGATTTTATCAAAAGACGGAGATATTTGAAATACAAAATTTCAACAAAATTCCATCGTTTACTATTTCTTTATTATTTTTTTAGCATTTTCGGCATTTTTTTTCTATTTCACCTATCCAAACTTGTCCAAAAATTATGGAATTTTTCGTAGTGTTTTATTGGAAGGGTTAGAGATTTTACAAACGATTTCTGAAAAAGTCTAAAAGTTCTTTTAAACAAAATATTGATATGTGAGATTTTTTTTTTTCATAATTCTGCAGTTTAGTATTTGTTTTTTATTTTTTTATTAGTTTTGACATTTTATTTTCAATTTCGTCTATCTGTACTTGTTAACAAATTCTAGAAACTTTTATGTTTTTTTTATTTTGTAGAATAGAGATTATATAAAAGAATTTTGGAAAATCATGGAATGTTTTTCTAAAAGATATAGACATTTGATATCCAAAATTCTTCATAAATTCCATCGTTTACTATTTGTGTTTTTTTTATTTTTTCAACATTTTGGTAATCTTTTTTTCCTATTTCACCTATCCAAACTTGTCAAAAAATTCAAAACATTTTTGTGGTGCTTTATTGTACGGATTATAGAATTTATCAGAGAATTCTGGAAAATTCTTGATTTTTTATTAAAAAAATAGAGATACTTTAAATACAAAATATTTTCAGAATTATATAGTTTACTATTTGCTTTTTTAATTTTCTAGTATTTTTGACTATTTTTTTTCTATTTTACATGTCTATGGTTTTGGAAAAATTGTAAAATTTTTGTGTTGTTTTATTACATGGATCCGAGATTTTATCAAAAAATTGTACAAAACTATGGTGTTTTTTCTTCAAAAAAATTAAGATATTTGAAATCGAAAATTTCAACAAATTTCCATCATTTACTATTTCTTTTTTGTTTTTTTAGAATTTTTGACATTTTCTTTACTATTTCACCTATCCAAACTTGTCCTAAAATTATGGAATTTTTTGAAGTGATTTATTGGAAGGGTTAGAGATTTTACCAACGATTTCTGGAAAATTCTAAAAGTTCTTTTTAAAAAAATATAGATATGTGAAATAATTTTTTTTTCAAAATTTTGCGATTTATTATTTTTTTTTATTTTTTTATTATTTTTGACATTTTATTTTTAATTTCGTCTATCTGTACTTGTCAAAAAATTCTAGAAATTTTTATGTTTTTTTATTTTATGGATTATAGATTTTATCAATGAATTTTGGAAAATCATGGACTATTTTTCTAAAAAATATAGATATTTGAAATCCAAAATTCTTCATAAATTTCATCGTTTACTATTTGTTTTTTTTTTGTTTTTTTAGCATTTTGGTAATCTTTTCTTCCTATTTCACCTATCCAAACTTGTCAAAAAATTCTAAACATTTTTGTACAGATTATATATTTTATCAGAGAATTCTGGAAAATTCTTGAATTTTTATTAAGAAAAATAGAGATACTTTAAATACAAAACATTTTAAGGATTCCATCGTTTACTTTTAATTTTTTAGTATTTTTGACATCTTTTTTTTTATATTTTACCTGTCTATGGCTTTCAAAAAATGTAAAATTTTTGGGTTATTTTATTCTATGGATCCGAGATTTTATCAAAAAATTCAGACATTTCAAATACAAAATTTCAACAAAATCTCGTCGTTTACTATTTCTTTTTTTTATTTTTTTAGGATTTTTGGCATTTTGTTTTTTATTTCACCTATCCAAACTTTTCCAAAAATTATGAAATTTTTTGTAGTGTTTTATTGGAAGGGTTAGATATTTTACAAACGATTTTGGAAAATTCTAAAAGTTCTTTTTAAAAAAATATAGATATGTGAAATAAATTTTTTTCAAAATTCTACGGTTTACTATTTGTTTTTTTATTTTTTTATTATTTTTGACATTTTATTTTTAATTTTGTCTATATATACTTTTCAAATAATTCTAGAAATTTTTATGTTTTTTTATTTTATGGATTAGAGACTTTATCAAAGAATTTTGGAAAATCATGGAATGTTTTTCAAAAAAATATAGACATTTGAAATCCAAAATTCTTCATAAATTCCATCGTTTACAATTTGTTTTTTTATTCTTTTACCATTTTGGTAATCTTTTTTTCTTATTTCACCTATCTAAACTTGTCAAAAAATTCTAAACATTTTTGTGGTGCTTTATTGTACGGATTATAAATTTTATCATAGAATTATGGAAAATTATTCAATCTTTATTAAAAAAATAGAGATACTTTAAATACAAAACATTTTAAGAATTTCATCGTTTACTATTTGCTTTTTTTAATTTTTTAGTATTTTTGACATCTTTTTTTTCTGTTTTACCTTTCTACGGCTTTCAAAAAATTGTAAAATTTTTGTGTCGTTTTATTGTATGGATCCGAGATTTTATCAAAGAATTGGGATATTTGAAATACAAAATTTCAACAAAATTCCATCGTTTATTATGTTTTTTTATTTTTTTAGCATATTTGGCATTTTGTTTTCTATTTCACCTATCCATACTTGTCCAAAAATTATGGATTTTTTGTAGTGTTTTATAGGAAGGGTTAGAGATTTTACCAACCATTTCTGGAAAATTCTAAAAGTTCTTTCATAAAAAATATTGATATGTTAAATATAGTTTTTTTCAAAATTTTGTGGTTTACTATTTGTTTTTTTATTTTTTTTTTATTTTTGACATTTTATTTTAAATTTCATCTATCTGTACTTGTCAACAAATTATAGAAATTTTTATGTTGTTATATTTTGTGGATTAGAGATTTTACCAATGAATTTTGGCAAATCATGGAATATTTTTCTAAAAAATATAGACATTTGAAATCGAAAATTCTTTATAAATTTCATCGTTTAATATTCATTTTTTTATTTTTTTAGCATTTTGGTAATTTTTTTTTCCTTTTTCACCTATCCAAACTTGTCAAAAAATTCTAAACATTTTTGTGGTGTTTTATTGTACGGATTATAGAATTTGTGAGAGAATTCTGGAAAATTCATGAATTTTTATTAAAAATAGTAGAGATACTTTAAATACAAAATATTTTCAGAATCCCATCGTTTACTATTTGCTTTTTTACTTTTTTAGTATTTTTGACATCTTTTTTTTCTATTCTACATGTCTATGGTTTTCAAAAAATTGTAAATATTTTTGTGTTGTTTTATTATATGGATCCGAGATTTTATCAAAAAATTCTGCAAAACTATACTTTTTTCTGTCAAAAAAAATTGAGATATTCGAAATAAAAAATTTCAACAAAATTCCAACGTTTACTATTTCTTTTTTATTATTTAGCATTTTTGGCATTTTCTTTTCTATTTCACCTATCTAATCTTGTCCAAAAATTATGGAATTTTTTGTAGTGTTTTATTGAAAGGTTTAGAGATTTGATCGACGATTTCTAGAAAATTCTAAAAGTTCTTTTAAAAAAAATATTGATATCCAAAATAATTTTTTTTCCAAAATTCTACGGTTTACTTTTGATTTTTTTATTATTTTTGACATTTTATTTTCAATTTCGTCTATCTATACTTGTTAAAAAATTCCAAAAATTTTGGATTAGAGATTTTATCAAATAATTTTGAAAAATCATGGAATGTTTTTCTAAAAATTATAGACATTTGAAATCCAAAATTCTTCATAAATTCCATTGTTTACTATTTAATTTTTTTAGATTTTTTTCATTTTGGTAATCTTTTTTTCCTATTTCACCTATCCAAACTTGTCAAAAAACTTTAAATATTTTTGTGGTGCTTTATTGTACGAATTATAGATTTTATCAGAGAATTCTAGAAAATTCTTGAATTTTTATTAAAAAAATAGAGATACTTTAAATACAAAACATTTTCAGAATTCCATCGTCTACTATTTGCTTTTTTTATTTTTTAGTATTTTTGACATCTTTTTTTTCTATTTTACCTGTCTATGGTTTTCAAAAAACATTTTGGAAGGGTTAGAGATATTACCAACGATTTCTGGTAAATTCTAAAAATTCTCCTATAAAAATATTGATATGTGAAATAATTTGTTTCCAAATTTCTGCGGTTTACTATGAATTTTTTTTATTTTTTATTTCTGGTAATTATCTGTACTTGTCATAAAATTCTAAAAATTTTTTTGTTTTTTATTTTTTGGATTAGAGATTCTGTCAAAGAATTTTGGAAAATCATGGAATATTTTTCTAAAAAATATAGACATTTGAAATCCAAAATTCTTCATAAATTCCATCGTTTACTATTTTTTTTTATTCTTTTAGCATTTTGATAATCTTTTTTTCCTATTTCACCTATCGAAACTTGTCAAAAAATCCTATACATTTTTGTAGTGCTTTATTGTACGGATTATAGATTTTATTAGTGAATTCTGGGAAATTCTTGAATATTTATTAAAAAAACAGATATACTTTAAATACAAGAGATTTTCAGAATTCCATTGTTTACTCTTTGCTTTTTTAATTTTTTAGTATTTTTGACATCTTTTTTTTCTATTTTACCTGTCTAACGTTTTCAAAAAAAAATTAAAATTTTTGTGTTGTTTTAATGTATGAATCCGAGATTTGATCAAAAACTTCTGCAAAACTATGGTTTTTTTTTTCAAGATAAATTGAGATATTTGAAATCCAAAATTTCAACAAAATGTCATCGTTTACTATTTCGTTTTTATTTTTTTAGCATTTTTGGCATTTTGTTTTCTATTTCACCTATCCTAACTTGTCCAAAAATTATGAAATTTTTTGTAATGTTTTATTGGAAGGGTTAGCGATTTTAGCAACGATTTCTGAAAAATTCTAAAAGTTGTTTTAGAAAAAATATTAATATATGAAATAATTTTTTTCCAAAATTTTTCAGTTTACTATTTGTTTTTTTTTTATTTTTTTAATATTTTTGACATTTTATTTCAATTTCCTCTGTCTGTACTTGTCAAAAAATTCTACAAATTTTTATGTTTTTATTTTATTTTATGGATTAGAGATTTTATCCAAGAGTTTTTGAAAATCATGGAATATTTTTCTAAAAAATTTAGACATTTGAAATCCAAAATTCTTCATAAAATCCATTGTTTATTGTTTATTTTTTTAGCATTTTGGTAATCTTTTTTTTCCTATTTCACCTATCCAATCTTGTCAAAAATTCTAAACATTTTTGTGGTGCTTTATTGTACGGATTATACATTTTATCAGAGAATTCTGGAAAATTCTTGAATTTCTACTAAAAAAAATAGAGATACTTTAAATACCAAAAATTTTCAGAATTTCATCGTTTACTATTTGCTTTTTTTATTTTTTAGTATTTTTGACATCTTTTTTTTCTATTTTACATGTCTATGGATTTCAAAAAAACTTTAAATTTTTGTGTTGTTTTATTGTATGGATACGAGATTTTATCAAAAAATTTTGCAAAACTATGGTTTTTTTTTTCAAAAAAAATTGATATATTAGAAATCGAAAATTTCAACAAAATTCCATTGTTTACTATTTATTTTTTATTTTTTAGCATTTTTGGCATTTTGTTTTCTATTTCACCTATCCAAACTTGTCCAAATATTATGAAAATTTTCGTAGTGTTGTATTGGAAGGGTTAGAGATTTTACCAACGATTTTTGGAAAATTCTAAAAGTTCTTTTAAAAAAAATATTGATATGTGAAATAATTTTTTTTTTGAAAATTCTGTGATTGACTATTTGTTTTTTTTATTAGTTTTGACAGTTTACTTTCAATTTCTTCTATCTGTACTTCTCAAAAAATTATAGAAATTTTTATGTTTTTTTATTTTATGGATTAGTGATTTTATCAAAGAGCTTTGGAAAATCATGGAATATATTTCTAAAAAATATAGAAATTTGAAATCTAAAATTCTTCATAAATTCTATGGTTTACTATTTTTTTTTAGCATTTTGGTAATCATTTTTTCCTATTTCACCTATCCAAACTTGTCCAAAAATTCTAAATCTTTTTGCGGTGCTATATTGTATGGATTATAGATTTTATCAGAGAATTCTGCAAAATTCTTGAATTTTTATTAAAAAAATAGAGATACTTTAAATACAAAACATTTTCAGAATTTCATCCTTTACTATTTGCTTTTTTAATTTCTTTGTATTTTTGACATCTTTTTTTTCTATTTTACCTGTTAATTGTTTTCGCAAATTTTTTAAAAATGTTTTTATTGTATGGATCCGAGATTTTATCAAAAAATTCTGCAAAACTATGGTTTTTTTTTCATAAAAAATTGAGACGTTTGAAATCCAAAAGTTCAACAAAATTCCATCGTTTACTATTTCGTTTTTAGTTTTTTAGCGTTTTTTGCATTTTCTTTTTTGTTTCACCTTTCTAAAGTTGTCGAAAAATTATGGCATTTTTTGTTGTGTTTTTTTAGGAGGATTAGAGATTTTACCAACGATTTTTGGAAAATTCTAAAAGTTCTTTTAAATAAAATATAGATATGTGAAATAATTTTTTTTTTCAAAATTTTGCGGTTTACTATTTGTGTTTTTATTTTTGTTGACATTTTATTTTCAATTTCCTATATTTGTACTTGTCAAAAAATTATTGAAATTTTTATGTTTTTTATTTTAAGGATTACAGATTTTATCAAATAATTTTGGAAAATCATGGAATATTTTTCTAAAAAATATAGACATTTGAAATCCAAAATTCTTCATAAATTCCATCGTTTACTATTTGTTTTTTTTTTTATTTTTTTAAAATTTTGATAATCTTTTTTTCCTATTTCACCTATCCAAACTTGTCAAAAAATTCTAAACATTTTTGTGGTGCTTTATTGTACGGATTATAGATTTTATCAGAGAATTCTGAAAAATTGTTGAAGTTTTATTAAAAAAAATAGAGATACTTTAAATATCTTAATTTTTTAAAAAAAAAAACCATAGTTGTGCAAAATTTTTTGATAAAATCTCGGATCCATACAATAAAACAACAAAAATATTTTAAATTTTTTTGAAAACAATAGACAGGTAAAATAAAATAAAAAATGTCAAAAATACTAGAAAATTAAAAAAGCAAATAGTAAACAATGGAATTCTGCAAATGTTTTCTATTTAAAGTATCTCTATTTTTTTAATAAAAATTGAAACATTTTCCAGAATTCTCTAATAAAATCTATAATCCGTACAATAAAGCAACACAAAAATGTTTAGAATTTTTTTACAAGTTTGGATAGGTGAAATAGGAAAAAAAGATTACCAAAATGCTAAAAAAAAACAAATAGTAAACGATGAAATTTATGGAGAATTTTGGATTTCAAATGTCTGTATTTTTTAGAAAAGTATTCCATGATTTTCCAACATTCTTTGATAAAATGGATAATCTATAAAATAAAATAAAAACATAAAAGTTTCTATAATTTTTTGACAAGTATAGATAGAGCAAATTGAAAATAAAATGTCAAAAATAAAAAAATATAAAAACAAATAGAAAACCGTAGAATTTTGAAAAAAAAATATTTCACATATCTATATTTTTTTTAAAAGAACTTTTAGAATTTTCCAAAAATCGTTGGTGAAATCTCTTACCTTTACAATAAAAAACCACAAAAAATTTCATAATTTTAGGACAAGTTTGGATGGGTGAAATGGAAAACAAAATGCCAAAAATGTTAAAAAAATAAAACCGAAATAGTAAATGATGGAATTTTGTTAAAATTTTGGATTTCAAATATCTCAATTTCTTTTGAAAAAAAAACATACTTTTGTGGAATTTTTTGATAAAATCTTGGATCCATTCAATAAAAACCATAAAAAATTTAAATTTTTTTTGAAAACCATAGATAGGTAAAATAGAAAAAAAAAGATGTCAAAAATACTAAAAAATTAAAAAAGCAAATAGTAAATGATGTAATTCTAAAAATTATTTGTATTTAAAGTATCTCTATTTTTTTAATAAAAATTCAAGAATTTTCCAGAATTCTCTGATAAAATCTATAATCCGTACTTTCAAATAAATGATGGAATTTTGGAATTTTGGATTTCAAAATTTCATGGATAAAATCTTCCATGATAAAATTTATGAAGAAAAATATTCCATGATTTTTCAAAATTCTTTGATAAAATCTCTAATCCATAAAATAAAAAAACATAAAAATTTCTAAATTTTTTTGACAAGTATAGATAGACGAAATTGAAAATAAAATCGTAAAAATAATAAAAAAATAAAAAAAAACAAATAGTAAACCACAGAATTTTGAAAGAAAAATTATTTTACATATCTATATTTTTTTGAAAAGAACTTTTAGAATTTTCCAGAAATCGTTGGTAAAATCTCTAACCCTTCCTATAAAACACTACAAAAAATTCCATAATTTTTCGACAAGTTTGGATAGGTGAAACAGAAAACAAAATGCCAAAAATGATAAAAAAATAAAAACGAAATAGTAAACGATGGAATTTTATTGAAATTTTGGATTTCAAATATCTCAATTTCTTTTGAAAAAAAAAACCATAGTTTTGCAGAATTTTTTGGTAAAATCTCGGAGCCATACAATACAATAAGACAAAACTTTTGAATTTTTTTTGAAAACCATAGACAGGTAAAATGGAAAAAAAGATGTCAAAAATACTAAAGAATTAAAAAAAGCAAATAGTAAACTATGGAATTCTTAAACTGTTTTGTATTTAAACTATCTTTATTTTTTTAATAAAAATTCAAGAATATTCCAGCATTCTTGATAAAATCTATAATCCGAAAATAAAGCACCATAAAAATGTTTAGAATTTTTTGACAAGTTTAGATAGGTGAAATAGGAAAAAAAAGATTACCAAAATGCTAAAAAAAGAAAAAAAAATGGTAAACGACGGAATTTATGAAGAATTTTGGATTTCAAATGTCTATATTTTCTAGAGAAATATTCCATGATTTTCGAAATTTTTTTGATAAAATCTGTAATCCATAAAATAAAAAAACGTAAAAATTTCAATAATTTTTTGACAAGTACAGATAGGGGAAATTGAAAATAAAATGTCAAAACTAATACAAAAATAAAAAAAAATAAATAGTAAATCGCAGAATTTTGAAAAAAAAAATTATTTCACATATCTATATTTTATTTAAAATAACTTTTATAATTTTCCAAAAATCGTTGGCAAAATCTCTAAGCCTTCTAAAAAAATATGACAAAAAATTCCATAATTTTTGGACAAGTTTGGAAAGGTGAAACAGAAAACAAAATGCAAGAGATGCTGTGAAACTAAAAACGAAATAGTAAACGATGGAATTTTGTTGAAATTTTGGATTTCAAATGTCTCAATTTTTTTTGAAAAAAAAAACCATAGTTTTGCAGAATTTTTTGATAAAATCTCGGATCCATACAATAAAAATCTTTTTAAAATTTTTTTGAAAATCATTAATAGGTAAAATAGAAAAAAAAAAGATGTCAAAAATACTAAAAAATTAAAAAAGCAAATAGTAAAAGATGAAATTCTGAAAATGTTTTGTATTTAAAGTATCTCTATTTTTTAATAAAAATTCAAAAATTTTGCATAATTCTATGATAAAATCTATAATCCGTAGAATATAGCACCGCAAAAATGTTTAAAATTTTTTTACAAGTTTGGATAGGTGAAATGGGAAAATAAGATTACCAAAATGCTAAAAAAAAAAAGAAATAATAAACGATAGAATTTATGAAGAATTTTAGATTTCAAATTTCAATATTTTTTAGAAATATATTCCATGATTTTCCAAAGCTCTTTGATAAAATCTCTAATCCATAAAATAAGAAAACATAAAAATTTCTAGAATTTTTTGCAAGTACAAATAGACGAAATTGAAAATAAAATGTCAAAAATAATAAAAAAATAAAAAAACAAATAGTAAACCGCAGAAGTTTGGAAAAAAAGTTATTTCACATATCAATATTTTTTGAAAAGGACTTTTAGAATTTTACAGATATCGTTGGTAAAAATCTCTAACCCTTCCAATAAAACACTACGAAAAATTTCATAATATTTAGACAAGTTTGGATAGGTGAAATAGAAAACAAAATGTCAAAAATGCTAAAAAAATAAAAACGAAATAGTAAACGATCGAATTTTGTTGAAATTTTCAATTTCTATATCTCATTTTTTTTTTGAAAAAAATACCATAGTTTTGCAAATTTTTTTGATAAAATATCGAATCCATACAATAAAACAACACAAAAATTTTAAATTTTTTTTGAAAAGCATAGACAGGTAAAATGGACAAAAAAGATGTCAAAAATACTAAAAAATTAAAAAAGCAAATAGTAAACGATGGAATTCTGAAAATGTTTTGTATTTAAAGTATCTCTATTTTTTTAATAAAAATTCAATAATTTTCCAGAATTCTCTGATAAAATATATAATCCGTATAATATAGTACCGCAAAAATGTATATAATTTTTTGACAAGTTTGGATAGGTGAAAAAGGAAAAAAAATACTAAAATGCTAAAAAA
>Ga0099825_1009259_pt1 | contig 11319 bp, 6 predicted proteins | sample SiratroredBW_FD_76838 | JGI IMG/M metagenome (GOLD analysis project Ga0099825, IMG submission 76838) | Root nodule microbial communities of legume samples collected from California, USA - Siratro red BW | ecosystem: Host-associated > Plants > Roots > Nodule | place: USA: California | collected...
AAAAATATAAAAAAAAAATATATATATATATATATATATATATATATATATATATATATATATATATATATATATATATATAAATTGTAGAATTAACTTATGAATTGTATTAATTGTGGACGAGTAATAACACTGTAAATTTGTTTAAAAAGAATGAATGTTTTTTTATATTACATGTGAATTCATATAGTTAACTTAGTTTAACACTAGAGAAGATTGTAAAAAAAATTAGAGGGATGTATTTATTAGCATGCTTGAATTCCATTTCATATAGGATTCTAATAGTTATTAATTATAGTTATAATAAACACCATTATTTGTTTCTAAATAAGATACACCTTATTTGTTTTTCATTAATTATTTTCATAGATATAAGTGAAAAATCTAGTTTTCTAAATTAAAAGAAACCATTCCTTAACTTTTCCAATCTAAATTTTAGTTTAATTAAATTATTTAATATAGTAAATATTAAAAAAAATTATAACTGTGCAAATGCATATTTTTTTTTTCTAAAAGACACTTATACAAACTGTTTCTAAAAATATTTATGACTAATATACGACATTTTAGCAAAGTACCATATTATTATATTAATAAAATCTATAAACTTTTTAATGAAAAATATACAGAGAAATAAAAATCATATAATATATAACCTGTTGAATACACTATGGTATAGGGTACTACCAATGCAATACAATACCTACATACGAATTGTATACGTAAAAATGAAGGTCAACAAAATCATCTGTGTCTGGTGTGTGAGGTGAGAGGTAAATTTCATTCTCTTATCGACTCGCTCCCATGGCTCACCTTCGACTCACCAACTCGCTCTCTTCTCCCCTTCCCAGCAAACTCGTTCCCTTTTCTTCCCAATCCCTAATTCTCCAACACCCTTTCTTCTTCGCCAAACCTAAACCGCTCATCCGCTTTGCCCGCCGGACCGGTCCACCGCTCGTCCTCGCCGCCGTCGGCCAGGCCGAACCGAACCGCCTCCCTCAAACCAATGCTCCGCAGGTCCTCCCCGGGGAGGAGGTATTCAATTCCACAATTAACTTCAAATTTCGTTCAAATGCAATTTCGTTTCATTTGGTTGACTATTGTTTGTGGTTACTGTTCTCGAGTTCAGATAATTAGGCCAGTAGCGTGGTCAATTTAGGTTCTGCTATGTGCAATTTCGTCGTCCCTGAAAATTTGTTATCTGAGTTCAGAGCCGGTTTGTGGAAACAGAAAGGTTTATAATTTTAAATAATGAGGTTAATATTTACGCCATTTTTGTTTTTGTGGAAATTGGTATTAAGGTTTTAATTGGAGAAGTTAAATACAATGCCGTGTGCTACACTGCTGGAGGGGAGGTATAAAAAAAATAAGGAACTGGAATTTTTCGCTGAATGGAATTCGTTTCATTTGGCTGTGCAATGATTATGAATTCTGTTAATTAGGTCAGTCACGTGTTGAATTTAGGGCTCTATGATGTGGAATTTCGTTGTCCACTGGTGTTCTGAGTCAACTTTTAAAAAACAAAGTTGAGATTTAAGTGATTATGTTATGTGAAATTGATGTTAGTTTTTTTTTTTTTAATTGGGGAAATAAAGTAAAATGCGGTATGCTGCAATCTTGTGGGCAAGAATAGTGTGTTGCAGTTGGTTGAGTTTGAATTTAATGGTAGAGGCTGTCTTAGTATTTTATTGTTTAGAACTTTGAAAAACGGTTGAGATATTGTGTTAGGGAATGATATAAACATTTCAAGTGGGGGATTGTGATTTGTGAGGAATTTATAGTTGTCATTTGCCTTTGTAGGAGGATTTGCCCACAAAATCACAACAGCAAGGTAGTCAGCTTAGAAACCGGGTTGTTTTTGGACTTGGCATTGGGATTGGTGTGGGTGGTGTCGTTTTGGCTGGCGGATGGGTCTTTGCAACTGCCCTTGCTGCTGCTGTCTTCACTGGTGCACGAGAATATTTTGAATTGGTTCGGAGTCGTGGAATTACTGAAGGAATGACACCACCTCCACGCTATGTATCACGAGTCTGCTCAGTCATTTGTGCCTTGATGCCATTGTTTGTCATGTAAGATTGGTTAGTGCACCTTAATTTTCTGTTATTGCTTGCATCTGGTAATCTTTAGTATTTGCCTTTGGATATCCCTCATGTGCATTTAACAACGAAAAGTTATTGACATTCATTTTACATGTTGAGTCCAATTTATTCCCTCATTTTATGTCACTATACCTGTCATTTAACTTCTAATTATTTCATAGTGTATTTGCTCTATGTGTTCTACGTTTTAAACTATAGTGGAAATGAACTAAAAATGGTAGAGGGAAGTGTGATGAGATTTGCCTTCTGCATATGTAAAGAAAATGGCAAGCCTTTGGGATCTGAAATCTTTCTCCCTCCTGCTAAAAACTAAAAGAATGAATGAAATGGAAAACCTGAAATTTGTTGTGCCCGTGAAACTTGTTATCATAAACCTCCTTAACTTAAATAGTCTCGCATAGCCCATTTAAGCTTGTTATGCTTTCATGTTTAATTGGAGAACGTGGATGAAATAGCAAGCAAACGTCCAAGGTAGGATCTAAATTTTAGCTGCTAATCTAAATTAGTGATCTTTCACATTAGGGGTGTCTATTTATCATAGTAGCAGTCAATAATGATATCAGTTTATCACACTTTCTTCTCAATATCTTCTTGGCTCTTTCTCTAACAAAATTATTTTCTACTGTTCTGTTCCTTCCACAATCCACGTTTCTATGGACCATAAATCATTTGCTGCACCTGCAAGGTAGTATCTTTTTTCAACTTATCTTGATTGTTCCTCCTACATTACCCCCTATCTCTATTGAAATGGTATCAAAGGGATATCAATCTACCAACAAAATATCTTGTTTTATCTAGAAAAAGAAAAATACCCTTAAGGATTTTAGTTGAAGAAGTATTTTTGTTTACCATTGTTGAGGAAGAAGATGAAGATGGTTTGGGATGTCTCACATGGGATGTGCAAGGCGCTCGTGTTACCAACTTCTGTCATTTCTAACAGCCCATGTGATGATTTCAATCCTTCCTATACATTAAGGGGCCTTATGTACAACTAAATGAAGTTTGTGTACCAAACATAGAAATGCCCCAAACCTTAAGGGATAATATGTATGGAAAATTATGTTATGATATCACTGTTCATAAATTTTATTCAATAAAATATTATATAACAATAAAATAATAATTTATTTCAGTGTCAAATAGTTGTATTTACTATGTGCAATGTCAAAGTATCAGCACCCAATATGTATTTTACCCTTATAATTTTGATTTGATTTTTATGAGTATAGTTTGAACACTTATGTAGAGAGCATCTAAAATGTATTTATGACGTATATGGTATGGAACGTTGATGGGTCTTGTTTGCTGATTGATTTGTATTTCTAATATATGCCAGGTTTCGTGGTCATGTTGACGTTTCTGTGACTTCTGCTGCTTTTGTTTTGGCTACAGCACTACTCTTACAAAGAGGAAGTCCCCGTTTTGCACAGCTAAGTAGTGCAATTTTTGGGTTATTTTATTGTGGATATCTTCCCTCTTTTTGGGTGAAACTTCGATGTGGTTTAGCAGCTCCAGCCTTGAACACAAGTAATTAACTTTTTTAATTCCTCTTTCAGATTTAGTTCTGTGATTGTGGGGCTGGGAGGATGAGTTCATTTTTTTCTTAATAAAAAAATCTGCCTAAGTCACCAGTTCTACCCTTCATTGCTGGTTATATCTCTTTGCTGTAGTGGTTGTAGACATCAACCTTGGGTTTGCTACATTCTTCACAAAATGGTTATGAATCTATGTGTTGCTATACAATATTCTGATTTTTAATTGTTTTATCTCGATTGCTTGCTTCCTGTTTTTAGTAGTGGATCCAAATGCGCTCTTTGTTCATTGTAGCTGTTTAGTTCATTATTTAAATACATCTTTTGAAATGTGTCCTTTCCCATGGCTGAAAGGAAATTAAACTTCAAATAGTATAATAGTATGAAACAAAGGACCATGGAAACAGGTCTGTTAATTTTTCCTCCTTGTATAGATTAAGTAACTGGATTTCTCTAGTTCAGAAACCCATTTGGTTATATATCTAGTTATTCTGCTTTCATGTGCAATGCTATAATGTGATTTGCTTTCAAATTTGACTAGCTGCAGTAGCAGCTCTAATTTCAACAATGAATCAAATGCCTGGTTGACATTATTCAGGATGCTTATATATAGCATGGTTTTGTACTCCCGATTTTCTATATGTCTTGAATTAGTGCACATCCTTAATAGATTATTATTTTGTAGGGATAGGAGCAACATGGCCTATACTTCTTGGTGGCCAAGCTCATTGGACAGTTGGTCTTGTGGCAACTTTGATTACCATAAGTAGTGTAATTGCAGCTGATACATTTGCATTTCTTGGTGGCAAGGTATGTAAGCATATTGGTTTGTGTTGTTAGTAGGATATTAAATGTACTATTAGAAGTTGTTAGAAGCTGTTAGAAGATTCTAGAGATCTCTCATGATGCGGTGTTTCAATTAATTCAATTTAATAAAAAATCTTCTTTTGTTCAGATTATTTCTTGCAAGTTGATATCGAAGCTCCCAGTCTTGGGGGCCCTATCTTCATATTTCTTCTTTACTATCTTAGTTACGGTTCTTTTTATAATTCCTTGAGTTGCACCCATTTACTTTGATTATTGAGGTTACCTAAAGTGCACCCAGCCGGTGGTTCTATCTCCTTGTCGTAGTTGCCATCAAAGCGGTTGCTGTCACTGCCATTGCTGCCAAAGCTATCACTATCATCAAAGCTGTCGCCTTCACCGGAGCTTTCTATCTTACTGTTTCGTTTTGCATAGGAGAAAGATTAAGGAATCTTTATTATTTATCTTAGCATGGCAACTTCACTAAGCAATGTTGATCTTCCACACTTACCTGATGACAATCGCCGTAATGGTCAGAATTATTTTTAGTGGGCTTAATTTAGATGCACATTAAAGGTACGGGAAGACTTAACCATATTGAAGGAGAGGCCATTTCTCAGGATAAGCCTAATTTCCAAATTTGGGACAATGATTACTCACAAATTTTTACATGGTTATGGAGATTCATGACTACGTAAGTCTGTAGAAATTATATGTTCTACTCCAGTACCTGTGAAATTTAGGAAGACCTTGCAAATACATATTCCATGAGACAAGATATCTCTAAATGTCATGAGTTAGAAAGCAAGATCTTTGGTGCAAAGTAGGGCACTCTCTCTATTGCAAAACATTATGGAATGTTGAAAGGTATGTGAATTGAGTTGGGCCAATATAAAAATTTTAAACTTGAAAATTGCAGAGATGTTGTTACTCTTGCTCATGGTTGGTGCCTTAGAAAAGAAACAAACATGGGAAATTGTTAACAGGCCACTGGATAAAGAGGTAGTAGGATGCAGATGGGTTTATAATGTAAAGTATAAATCTGATGACACATTAGACCGTTACAAAACAAGGTTAGTTGCTAAAGGTTATACTTAGACTTATGATGTTGATTATGAAGAAACATTTTGCTCTAGTGGCAAGATGAATACGGTTAAAATCATTCTCTCATTAGTAGCCTATTTTGGTTTGAGAATTGCAACAATTTGATGTGAAAATGCTTTCGTGCATGAGGAAGAAGTCTATATGGAAATTCCTCCAGGTTTTAGGTGTTTTGAAGGAGGGAACAAAGTGTGCAGGTTGTAGAAAGCCTTGTATGGACTCAAGCAGTTACCCCATGCTTGGTTTGGTAGACTCAATCAAGTTATGATCTCCATGGGGGTATCGACAAAGTCAAGGTGACCATATCTCTTTCATCAAGCATTCTCTAGAAAGTAAACTTACTTTACTCTTGGTCTACATTGATGATATGATTGTTGTAGGAGATGGTGAACATGAGAAACAAATCTTGAAAGAAAAGATTGCTACTCAGTTTGAAATGAAGGATCTAAGAAAATTAAAGTACTTCATTGGGATAGAAGAAGTTTACTCGAAAAAAGGCATTTTTATCTCCCAAAAAAAAATATGTTCTTGATCTTCTCAAAGTGACAGGTAAGATTGATTACAATATCACTGGAGTTCCTATAAAACAAAAACCATAGACTTGGAAGTGATGAAGGCAATTCTACTGTGAATAAAGGCCAATATGAAAGACTTGTGGAGAAGCTCATTTACTTAACTCACACCAGACCTGACATAGCCTATGCTGTGAGTATAGTTAATCAACTCATGCATCATCCAAGGGAGACATTTATAAGCTGTGAACACAATCCTTGAATATTTGAAGACAAGTCCAGGAAGGGATTATTGTTCATGATATTACATGTTCTTGGGTGGAAATTTGGTGACTTAGAGAAGTAGGAAATAAAATGTTGTTGCAAGGTCTAGTGTAGAGGCTGAATTCGGAGATAGGACACATGTAGTTTGTGAATTGTTATGGTTGAGAATTATTTTAAATGATCTTAAAGTGGCATGTGAATAGTCTATGATTTTTTATTGTGATAATAAGTTAGCTATTTTATAGCTCACACTCCAGTTCAACATGATAGGACCAAACATACAGAGATAGATTGCCACTTCATTAAAAAGAAACTGGATAGTAGCATTATCAGTAATTTTTATGCCCCATTTGGGCTTCAGTTAGCAAACTTGTTTACAAAAGGTTTAGGTTCTCACTGAACAATTTCATGATCTCACTTGCAACCTGGGAATGATAAATATCCATTCGCTAGCTTGAGAGAGAGTGTTGTTAGTAAGATATTAAATGTACTACTAGAAATTGGTAGAAACTGTTAAAAGATCCTAGAGATCTTTTTGTAACAATTACTTTAGGGTTAGAGTTCTCTATATATAGAGGCTGATTTACTGTTTCATTTAATTCACTTTAATAAAAAAATTTCTTGCATCCAGATTATTCCTTTAAAGTGTTTGCAACTTACTTTTCAGCTTGTCAACTTGATGATTGCCAAGTTGTCCTGTCATTTTTCCCTGATTCTTAAGATTTTTTCAAAACAAAGTTTCAAATGATATTAGTGGTGCTCAAAAAGGTTTTCTCAATGTTAGTATAAAATAGCCTTTAGTGAATATCCTGGTCTTACACAATCGCTCATCTCACAACAATCAACTAGAGCATGTCAATAGAATGAAATTATGGATGTATTTTATTCGGTTGGAAAAAGAAATAATTAATACTATGGATATACATATAAAAAACTTGGGGTACAATTAGAAATGACTGATTGTCATCAGGGCTCTATGATAGTAATTATTGCCAATTTATTGGTGAGAAATCAATTTATTGCATGTCTCCATATAATCTATATCCTTCATTTCAATTTCTCAAGTTTGATTAGACTTCACCTTTTAGTTCTCGTGTTAAATGGTTTAAAGAGTGGCATACACTTATTTAAGCAGTTTTTTAAAGGATAATCTTTTGATTAAAAAAAATTCTACTCTAAACATGAGATAAGCGAGTAAATCTTCACTGACACAAGTTTGAAGCTTTTGAGTTGTGAAAGATTAAAGCATCTCCTTTCTGAGTGACATTAGTAGGTTGGCAGTAAACAAAATCCTGACTTTGGTGGAGCCAATACTTGCATTTACAAAGGGAAAAAACAATTTATCTTTTTCCTTGTATGAAAGTTTTTTTAAGAGGCTATTGCATTTTTAAATAAAGAATTGTTGTGTTACTGATTATTATGAATTTGTCATGATATAAATTATTAGTTTTCCTTGACTAACATTCAGACGGTTTATTTGTTATTTGTTCCAAAAATAACCCTTAATCTGGCATTAGTTATGAAATTTCTTTTTGTACCTTCATGCAGGCATTTGGTAGAACACCACTCACCAGTATAAGTCCGAAGAAGACATGGGAGGGTACTATTATAGGCTTTTGTGGATGTATAGTTACTTCTGTAGTACTGTCAAAAGTTTTCAGCTGGCCAATATCTTTATCAAGGTACTCCCTACCTGTCCTTGAAGTTAATGTCAGTATGTTGAATGAAAAGTTTGAGTATCATAGTTGTTTTGTTCGTTACAAGGTTACTTGACTTTATTCTATTCTTAGATGACCAATCGTACATTTACCAATTACCATGCATCTTTATATCCTGTGAACAGTTATTTGCACATGGTAATTTGTGTTACATGGATTTTTTTCAGTGCAATAGCACTTGGTGTTTTGAATTTCTTTGGGTCTGTTTTCGGTGATCTCACTGAATCAATGATTAAACGTGATGCGGGGGTGAAAGACTCTGGCACACTAATACCTGGTCATGGTAATTCCTCCCAGTATATCTCTGTGATACTTCTTATTTATTTTATCGTTTGATACTAGAACTTTTACTGCAACCTGAAGAAATAGTAATATATAAACAATGTTACTTTGGTTAAAGATGTGATACACATACAATAATTTGTTCATTATTTTGTATCTATCTCTCTTCATATTATTTATGAATCTTAATTTTCTCTCTTTTAGCAGTACAAATTCTTTTAATAAGTAATTACTGATGATAAAGTTGTAAATTTATGTTAAGGATGTCATCTTGCCACCAAAGACTAACACCTCCTGTTAGAATCCCACCTTATTTTTTCTCCATTAGAAAGTACTTGAAAGGTAGAAGATATTTTATTAACTCCAATCAATGCAGGTGGAGTACTAGACAGAGCAGACAGTTATGTGTTCACGGGTGCTCTAGCATATAACTTAATCAAGACCTTTTTACCACTGTATGGAGTATGACATGAAACAGTGTAAGTGTTGCTTCAAGTATGTTTACATTTTATCTACTTTTCGTTGGAAAGGATATGTTGCTAGTTAATATTTAGTAACATAATCTTTATCAAAGTTAAGATATTTTTGTCGGCTATAAATTTTTGCAAGTTAGGTGGTACCTACATGGCTTGTTCACTAACAACGTGGATGCGTTGCCAACAACAAATTGAATTTATTGCTCGTGCGTATTGCTCGTGCGTAAATTTGGACGAGCTTCTTTGTTGGAAAGATAGATTTTTCTGATGATCATCAGAAAAGAAGCAACAGGAATTTTCTTATCATCCCAGGCCAAGAGGACCATAGTGAATTGCTGCTGCTTTATCGACTTTGCATGAGGTCGTGGATACCAGGACTAAGCAGGGGTAGCATTGGTTGTATTTTAACTTGTAGATAGCCACAATTGGATTTGAAAAAAAGGGTGCACTCGCTCCAATTATTTTGATGTCTTGCTAACCAATAATTTGAGGATACTGTAGAACAATCATTATTAATTATGTGGTGTTAGTAAAAGTATTTTTTTTTCTTGTTTATCATCTGCTTATTATTTATAATTTTCAAGGCACTATAAACATGATATATCTGAATAACATTTTAGGATTTGTCATAAAAGGTAAAGTAGTTGCACCAAAAAAAAATTGTCTGAATAGTTGAAGCATACATTAAAATTAAATTAATACAAGCTTGCTAGGAGGTAAAAGGACAACATATATACATTTCATATTCATCCATATTATTACATTAACATTTTAGCAAAGACTCACATAAGACGTGTCAACAGGCAAAAGAAAAGAAAATAATCTAGAGTCTGCTGATGTGTGTTCAGTTCCCAGTTCTACTTCCACTGTTTTGTCATGTCCTCAACTTCAACAAGATTGTTATAGAATAATTTCCACCGAAAAGAGAGCACATAATAAATAACAAATATAAGTACTTTTTATATGAGCATGTGGTTGCTAAAGTTCAACTTCACCTGCCATCGACAAAGATATAAACATCAAACTTCATCCCTCCAAAAATTTAATATTGCTGCATGAATTGAGAAAACTAAATAACTATACTGAAATCATAATGCATTTATTCGTTATATGAGATAGATAAACGAATAAAGTTAATTGAAAAGAGAAGACCTGATAGATATGTTTATTCTCTTAGTTTCTTCTATAGTCAGAACAGCCCAAATCCGACCGAATCTTTGAAGATAAGAACCCAATTTCATCCTTGGTTTCTCATCATCATACACTGGCCATCTTCATTAGAAACATAGAATCATAATGAAATAAAATAATGATTTAAATATGTTATAGTAGTTATAAAACAAAAAATGTTTTGATTTGAGTTATACTTTTTGTATTCTTCTAATATTTAAAATTATTATTTTTAATCCTTATAAAATAGATGAATTTTGATTTTATTTTTTATAAATTACATTTCTTTAGCTTTCATTCTTCTGAAATCTAAATTCACTATTTCAGTTCCTAATGATCATTTTTGGATAAATAAATAATATTCATTTCAAGAATTTATAAAAAAAGTGTATCTCAAGGTAACATCAACAAATTTTGATAATCTCAAACAAAAAGAAGTAATGTTGACAGTGATGACTTGATGATCCGGAGAGAAATACAGCATTTCTTAGAGTGATGCTACCATAGTTTTTCTTATTATTTAGAGTATTATAAAAAATAAAAGTAAATGGAAAAATAAAAGGTAGAAAATTATTACATGGAGGAGACAGAGGTATTGAATGAGTGAAACCATAAACGGCAGCTAAGGCCGATTTATGCGCTCAGCCCCTCAATGCCACACAATTATTTCCTATTTTCATATTCCTTTTATTTGAATTTATTTACAACTACCTTTTACACATCAAACATTTCACAAAAACATAAATAATACATCAAATTTATTAATGATTATGAGTCATTTTCATGCTTTACCCTACTTATTTATTTATTTCCGTCTTATTTATTAATGACCCATCTAAAAATATTAACTCAAAATATTTAATTAAATTTTAAAATAGCAAAAACATCATTTCAAAATAAATTAAAAGTATGTCTCATAACTAATAAAAATAATCTTGAAAAAACATATGCATTAAATTTAACACTAATAACTTATTATAGACACATTAGAAGGAGTATGAGAAAATGTAAGAATGATGATTCCCAAAATATCTTTACTTTGATAAAAGAAAAATAAATAGAGACCAAATAATTTGGAGTTACAAGAAAGAGTGAAAGCAAAGGCTGTCTGCAGTTTGAACAAAATGAAAGGAAAAAAAAAAAAAAAAAATAATTTTGTTTACGGATTATTAATAATTTAAAAAAAAAACAAATTATTTTTTTAAATTTTAAATAAAAAAATAAAAATTATAATAATATTTTTATTTGTTTTTAACTTATAAATAATCAGTAACAAAAATTATTCTTTTTTTTTTATTTTCCTTTCATTTTGTTCAAACTGCAGACAGCCTTTGCTTTCACTCTTTCTTGTAACTCCAAAT
>Ga0099825_1009261_pt1 | contig 11319 bp, 3 predicted proteins | sample SiratroredBW_FD_76838 | JGI IMG/M metagenome (GOLD analysis project Ga0099825, IMG submission 76838) | Root nodule microbial communities of legume samples collected from California, USA - Siratro red BW | ecosystem: Host-associated > Plants > Roots > Nodule | place: USA: California | collected...
AAAAAAAAAAAAAATGAAAAAAAAAAAAAAAATCTTAATGGTAAACAAAAATCAACCAATGATTACCTTCTTAAAAAAAAAAAAAAAAACCTATAAAAAGGAAATTTATCAAAAAGAAGGAATGGTAGGGAGATACATAGAGGAGAGGACATGAAATGTCAAATAGGTTGCTCATAAGAGGATCATTCCTCTAAGCCAAAAGAGTAGAGGTTGCACCACATAGATATGCTAATCAAATGAAATCGTACATCTTATACATTCCTAAAAGGATCCTCAAGCTGGAAGAAGAATAATGTATTAGGATACAGAGAAACCAAATAGCAAACACTTAAAATATTTTTCCAGATACCTGGAAGAGTGAGCCAAATCTTTGTATACATTAAAAGACTTTATCCTCCCTAGAGAGCAAGATAATCTAAATTAGGAGAGAAGTAATATGTTGTCAGACATAATCGTTCTCAGTTATCAAACCCAATGATCATTAAATCATTAAAACACTAAATTTTCATATCTTAGACAGGAGTGATTTTTTGACAAATAATATTCAGGATCAATCAAGAGTGACTTGAGTAAAGAATACTCATAACGAGGACATCTTGGAGTGATTGCAATCCGAAAGAATAATCGATTAGGCAATAGTGGCTAGGTGTAAAGAATACTCAGGTTTAACCAATAGTGACTTGAGGAAAGAATACTTAAGTTGAGCCAAGAGTGGTTGATGTTAAGAATAAAGTTAAGCCAGGAATGATTGGTGTCAAGAATGCTCAAGGGACTAGCTAGGAGTGGCTATAAGCCTAAAGATCAATGTGTACTTCACAACAATAGCCTGCTTAGTTGAACTTAACTAGTTTGGTCAAAAACTGAATGTAATCTATTATGACAAATGAATCAGTATAAATCTTTGTGTATAGTTTTTCTCTTGTATCTCTTGTTATATTGCATGTTATAATCGTCTGAACTAACCCAAGAAAGAAAGTTGATATGTGAGAATCTACTAAAATGTTTTATTGAATTTTCCTTTTGTTAAGACCTTGATGTAAATATATTTGTTTTGAATGAGTAGAAGCTAAACTATGTTTTAATTATTGGCTAAAATAAGCATGAATATTTATTAATCAATTGATTTAGTTAAGTTGTAAAATCTCCAACTGACTTGGTCTTACTACGTTAGACTAGCTAAACTTAAAATGAGCTTCTAACTATGTTTGTATGGGCATTTTTGTTACAAGTTTTTCTTCAAGAGGAATGTTTTAAGCCTTATGAGATGAAACATGTTCAAATATATGTGTATAAAATTTAGTCTTAAGCCCTGATTTCGTAGCGTATCCCTTTAGGTAAAATATACTCTAGGTAAATAGTCTAATGTTTAGTTGGGATTAACAAGAAAGTAGCATAGACAATTAATTCACTTAAGTTATTCAAGTGTATATGATATAATACAACAGATGAAAGAATCTTTAATATGATTGTGTTACAAAAAAAGTCATCCGCTTAAGTATCATAAATTAACAAACTTTTGAAAAAAAGTCTTTAAATTTATTTAAATCACAATTTAACCCTATCTTGTGATTTTTCTATTTTCATAGTTGGTATCAAACCTAACCTCTAAATGGTTGAGCACCTGACACATCTAAAGGAAAAGATCCAACAAGAGAAGCACAAAATAAGACAATAACTTTCTCTTAGTATAACTCTTTTGAGTTTGTGCAAAGAATTAATTTTTAATTAATTTCTCTTACGTACATTTAAGAGCTTTTGAGGAAATGACATATCTCTTTACACATAATCTCCCAAGCATCTTGGATCATAATACTTAACAACATATTAAATGTTGCATGCTAACATGCACATCCATTTTGTTATCCAAATCATCAAAGAAAAACTCAAGGATCGCTTCACATAGAAAAGAAACATAACCCTAATTCCTTACTACATTCTCTTCACGATAATCATGCGTCTTTTCAAAGTTTTAATGCATGAACTATCATCAACCGAAAAAGGTAGTGAACTAAATATCTCAACATTGTCCAAAATGCACATATCTGATGTAATTAAACAAGCCCTAAGAAAACTTCCAAATTTGAATTTGTCTTATCAATATATGTGCATATTAGAGCTCGAGCTATCATCTTGTCACCTTCTGAAGAAAATCCAAGTTAGACCTTTGCACTCAAACGCAGATTAATAACCCAAAAGAAGAGAGCAGCTCCATCTCTGAAGTCAAAGCAAGCAAAGAAGACAAAAATGTCTCAAATTTAGCCTATATCAAATGAATAAGATTTGATGATTATTAAGGCATTGATTGAATATGAGAAGAAAGTTGCTAGATCACTCTATGATGCAAACATTGGTAAAGTATAGTTGGAGGCAACTATGAGCCTAAACCTTGCTAATGGTGATCTTCAACAACGTCTAATAGATGATGAAACTCTTATTTCAAAATTCTTCTGATGGAAGCATCTCAACCAACCAATGAATTATGGATGTCGGTGAGATAATTACTTTTGAACTTCTTAACCAACTAAAAAATAAAAAATAAGATTATAGGTAGAGGTCCCCGCTACCTGATAAGGGAATCTCATTTCTTCACAAACTTACAAGGTTATGCGATGGAAATTGAAAAATCATAAATTATCTAGTACTTTCCTATAAAGAGAATTTTTCAAATCATCTTCTGTGATCTAACTAAACCTACCAAGTTTCAAGATTTACCTCCTTGTCACCTCTTCCTAAAATATCACTTGATCAAGTTACCTTGAATATTTTAGTTATGTAACTTTCTTTTCATATTATTTTTAATTTAGTTAGATACTAATTTAGAATCTAATGATATAAGTGACTAAAATCTTGGTAGTTAATATTATATACCAATTATCTTGACTTAATTAGTCACTAAATTCAATCATTATCTTTATTTTGTAGTTATTTAGTAACCAAAACCTAATTTTGTTGTTATTTTGGTCACAATTAACAACATTTTATTTGATAACTAAAATTAGTGTCTATATAATTTTTTTTTGTAGTGATCCTCTCAATAGAATTTTTTTCCAAATCATCTTCTATGATATAGCTAAACCTACCAAGTTTCAAGTTTTACCTCTCTCGTCACCTTGAATATTCAAGTTATGTAATTTTTTTTTCATATTATCTCTTATATGTTAATAATTTTTCTAAAAGTTCATAATTAAAAAAGTTTAACATCACAAATTAAAATAACAAATGTTTCGTTACATCATGTTATATGAAAATTAAACACAATAAAAATTGTAAAAAAAGAAATTCAGTGTACCAATAATTTAAATTGAAAAATGAAAAAAAAAATAAATTTCTAATAAAAATATTAAATAAAAAAAGTTTAAGATAGTCATTAGATCCACTCATATAAATAAAATAACTTTTCCAAATAAAAATATATACAACTATAAAAAATAAAAGTATTAAAAAGTTTAATAAAAAGTGGTTATTTTAAAAAAAATCTAAAATTATAATTACATAATAATATATATTTTAAAAAATTCATTTTTATAATTTTATATCATTTTTCATTTATTAATTGTTTTATTAGTTAGTTTAATAAATACTTTTAATCTAATAAGCTGATTTTTTAGCTCAAAATCATTAACTTATCAAGTAATTTTGTTAAGCAGACTGGAACATTTTTTTTTAACAATTTTCTTAAAACATGCTACTTTTCTAATTACAGAAAACCAAATTACACCTAGACCGCATGACTGCATATACATCGTCAGGACCATAGTAATTTACGAATCACGCACTATCACCCCCACAAGTTACACCCCACATGTTACACATACTACATTTCACCCCTAAGACTATTTTGATATTTTATACAATAAATTGAGTTTTAATTAATTGTTCAATGACCATTTTTATTTTATCTTTAAAATTATACAATTACGTATTTCTTATTTTACAGTAATATATATTATGGTTTTTTATGTTGAATTAAAGTTGTTTTTAATTAAGTATCCAATAAAATAAAATTTATTTTTAATTAATTTAATCAATATTTATCTGTAAAATAATATTAAATGTAGTAAGATATTTAAAATTAATATTAAGACAATAATTTATTGATTAAATTAATTCTTTAGTTTTTAAAACTTACAAACATTTTATGCTTTCCTTATTCTTTAAAGACTCAAATATATTTTTAATTCATAAAAAATGACTGAATTTCATTTTGGTTCCTGTGTTTTTTTATTTCTCTTTACAATTAAAAACTAATATTTCTTTTATTCTTAATACTATACAACCATATTTGACTGCTTCTTTATTGAACACAAAGTTAAGTTATAGGTTCAAGTAAAAATATTAGTAGTAAGATATAATGTTATGTAAATAGATGTTATTTATCAATTTAAAATAAATATTGAGAGTAACAAATAAAAAGACATATGGACTTGTATTACGCTTTAATACAAGTGTAAGATATAAATTTAGTGTCTGGTTAAACTCTAATTATTTAACTATGTTTTGAAGTTAGTTAGTTTTGAATGGAGTATAGTAGGTAGACTTGTAGTTGAGAAGTGAAATTTATTTCTGAGTAGTGCATACAGTAAAGTAGTACGTCTTTTCTTTGTTGGGCTGTAATAGAAAATAAAAAAAAGGAGAGTGCACTTAAAACCTTTATGCGGTGCAATTAGTAATTTCAATTTTCTTTTTCGATAAAAATAATCATCACTAACATCTTATTTTTAATTCATTTTTTTTAAATATCTTCACACAAAAAAATTTAAAAAAAAAATCATTACTTCCTATGCAAATATTTAAATATAAAAAGCAAATTAAAAATACTAGGAGAATTCTATAATCAACTATAATCAAAAGTAAACTATATACATTTTCTTACAGTTAACAGACCCTAAGTTCTTCTCCCCCACTCTCTTTCAAGTCGTATTCTTAAGAAAAAAAAAATAGAAAGAAAAAACTTCCAAACAGATTTTACTTTATTTTTAAAAATCATTTTGAACTTTAACTTCAAAATAAATTTTAAATTAAAAAAAGATTAACATATCCTAAGCATAACTCAACCTGTATGAAGCAAGACTTGAATTGTGGGACTAAGACCAATATCTGTTTAATTCTGTTGACACGGACCATATCTTTAAACCCAATAACTTAACATATTTGAGACTTTCTCACAAAAAGTCAACAGCTTAAAATATTCAAAATTTGACATATTTGAGTTACTTGCTCAGAATTTGAAGATGTCACTCTTGCACATTTGTGTAGAGAGATTTGAAGGTGTGCTCAAATTGATTACTCCCCGTAATAAAGAGTGTCAAAATATTTACACATAGGTCAAGATTGGAATTGATAATAATGAAGTCTCCTACGACATTGTGCCCATAAACAACATAGGTACTACTAAGTTTGATTGCATCTGTTTCATCCTATGTATATATATTTGAATGCTACTGTGAGTTTCTAACTGGCACTGGCTGACAAGAAGCTCATGCAGATTGGGGGACGAACTTTTAACAAAGCTAGAATGGATGAAGGGAGAATCCACAATCCATCTCCACAAATCAAACCAGAAGCAACTGCAGGAACCATCAAACCTGCCTCGCTTCTGTTTAGTCTGTGCCACATAAACACAACCAAACTACCCATGCACATGTCAATGGCAAAGTAACCACCAACTAGGAAAGGAACAGCCATGGCCATTGGAAGTGGAATCCATTTCCCAACCTTTTTGTTGCCAAGATCCCTGACCAAGTTGGCTGCTATGGCAAATGCAAAAAATCCATAGCAGAGTTGCAAGCAGTGCTGAGGAAGGGCAGAAAAACCTTCCACACCAAGAATTGCCATGTTTCTGTAAATAATGGCATATGGAGCCTTGTAATCCCCATCTGGGTTCCCCACATCAAAAGCCTTGTAGAAAAGGAAGAATGTGAGAGGAGCAACAACACAACCTATTGCTGTCCCAATTGCTTGGCTTAGAAGCATTGAACGAGGGGAAGTGAAAGTGAGATGGCCAGTCTTGAAATCATGCATCAAATCAGATGAAATGGAGACAATAGATTTTATCAGGCCACACCCCACAAGTCCAGCAACTACACCATCACTTTTTCCTGCCAAGGCTGCAAGCACAAAGAGAGCCACTTTCCCATAGTTATAGGCCATGTTCATGTCCGTTAAGCCTGCACCGTAAGCATTGCAGAAGCCCAGAGAGGGTGCGAAAAGATAGGCAAACACCACGTAATACCACTTCAACTGGGGGAACATCAAAGGAATTACAATGACAGAAACGATGGAGAACAATATGTACCCAACACATGCCAACCATATGGGAATGCTCTCTCTTGCAAACACTTCATTCCTTCTAAGATCATCAATAGGGACCGGTTTCTGGTTATCTGAAACTGCAGTGCCAGAAACATTAGACTTCTACAGACAAATAGAAGACTCACCCATAACTCCGTATAGAAAATTTCTATATGGATAAAGACCAAATGCAGCTTTACACCAAATATAAAAGGCCACATCACCACATGCATAGACACAACAGAAAAAAGTGTAAACATTTGTTCCTATGACTTTCATTATGTTACTCTTTTTCTTTTGCTGGTGGTGTGCTGAGAGGATGAAAGCAATTGCTATTACAAGATAAAAACCTATGATTGGTAAGACTTGAGAATATATTAAGGATTGACATCTTTGGAGATTACTTACATTTATTAAGGTTCTTCCTTTTCACCGAGGCGTGGATATTTGTGGCAGTGAAATAAAGGACTTTGACAAAATTGTAAAGCCCATCACCGAGAATCAATGCAATGGAAATAAAAACCTGCAACAACAAAATGAAAAATAAAAATAAAAATCAAGGCTTTAAAAATTAAAAGAACTGAAATAAATAGTATTGCTTTGATACAATCCTTTAATTCTAGCAAGATTTAGACCTTATAGCCATTAAGACTCTTCATGCTACTTTCTGGTAAACTTGCGGGAAACCATTCTCCTTTTAGTCCCCGGATTAGCGGCCACATAATGCCCCATGAAATCACAGCACCCAGAAGCAAGGATAAATTTACAAGATGAGAACAGATCATTCCTGCTCCCACGTATGTCATGCTGAAATCGAAATAGAATCTGCAAAGTTGGAGCACTTTAATCAGAAAGGAGCAGCAATTATTTCAGGGTTCAGAGACTATTCCTAGTTGAATAAAGACAAAGGAGCATACGAATTTTTCCACGCTTTCAATCCAAAGGTGGGAAACTGAACAAATCCACAGCTATCTCCACCCGTATAAAACCATTGAAAGAAAGCCCAGAGGAAACTCGTTGAGAAGAATTTCAAGAAACCATGAACCTGCTTCCTGCAAAAGTTGAACTGGTTTGAGCTCCTATAAACATGAACCCCGTTTACTTGAAAATACCAAAAACATTAGAAGTAGGGCAAAACAAAACATGTCCATACTTGGCCATGGCATCTCCTTTAGGAGTATGGAACCCGTTGATAAGAACAGCAGTAGCAGTTCCACTTGGATAAGTTAATTTGTAGTCTATTATCATAATCTGTTAAATGGCACAAACTTCATCAGCACCTCCACTCAAGTCAAGCAGAACTAAAATCCTTAAAAATGAGACCATCACTTCTAAATGACAGAACAAGACAAATTAACTTACAGAAGAACAACATGTTCAACATCATATAACTCATGACTAAAATGAAAATACCTTTCTAATGGGAACCAACGCCAATAATCCAACAAAGCTGGTGACAAAGAGAAAGGCTGTCATCCATCCAATTTCAGGCTCCTTAGTACTCGAAGGATTATTCCCCTCTGTATTAACCCCTGCTTGCTCATATGTCCTCCTATTCAAACCCAAGAGGTAAGACCCAAAACCACCTACAGTTACACAAGTTCAGTTCAATACACAAACTATCATTTACACAAACGCAAGTTAAAAGTTCAATTGGAAAAAGGCTCACCCACCTCCTACCGCGATGCTATAGCAAGCGACTGCACAAGTCTGGATTACGGTATTCTCTTGTCTAGTGAAGGGTGTTGAAACAATTTTGGCCTTTGCAAGAATCTTAGTCCATGTTCTAATGAATACAAAACCAAGGAGAGCAGCTGAGACATTGAGATTGGGGACTAACCCAGTTGTGAGGTTCAGCTTCATCACAATCACGCTATAAATTGCTCCAATCAGAATGCTTGCTACCAGTCCCCGAATTGTAATCTGTCTTGGCCATGGTGCTATTCTACTCATGTCATCAGGCACAACCGGAGCCTCTTCAATGTCCTCTCTTCCGATATTCTCAATCTCTTTGAGTTCTTCGTTGCTTATTGCATTAGTACCCATTGGATTCATCAAATCCTCAACCCTGATTGAATGATCAGTCACCACAGAAAGAAAAACAGGACAAGAGACACTCAATCAGAGAGAGAGGTTAAAAGCAATATTCAATGATTACTTAACAAACCAAGTTGTGGACAACACATAAACAAATATAGATTAAAATCAGAAAAACAATATTAAAACAGTTTACAACAACAAAAATATAAAAAGAAAGAAAGAAAGATGGAGGTTTTGTATAAGAAAAAAACAGACGAAAATGAATCAGAATAGAATCGAATTCCACGGTTCAAAGATTTGATGCCACTTAAGCCGTGATAAAGATGATACAGGGTCAAATATGTTCCCGTTACCTCACTAATGAGTTGCGTAATTTGAATGGAGAGAATTGAATCTCTCGGTGGTACTGACAGGGATCAGTGCCTGAATTGAATTGTGAACAGCGAGAGGCGAGAATAACTAGGCGCGTGCAAAGGAAGCTACAAAAATGACATTTTAATGGAGAGAATTGAATCTCTCTGTGGTGGTAGTGACAGGATCAGTGCCTGAATTGAATTGTGGAGCAGCGAAAGGCTAGAATAACTAGGCGCGTGCAAAGGAAGCCACAAAAACGACGCAGAAGAGAGGTAGAAAAGAGTAGAGGGAGGTAAAGAATTGAAGGAGAAACGCGGAATTTATAATTGCCATTGGAACCAAAGGCTAGCTGACCTTACAAGGCACTTTGGGTCTGTGTCGCTGCATGTAGTACAACGCAGTGGGTGTTGTACTACAAAAGAAAGTTCTTTTCTGAAACAATAATGATTTTGTACTAAACTTGTCAAAAGTTTCAACGAGGTTTTTCTACTTTCCCAATAGGCTTGCTAGTTCCCAACACACAAATGAAAAAAATTTTGTTGTTGACTTAGATGCATAGTGACGGTTCTTGGTTTCTACAGTTTCTGGCACGAAGGGATCAAAAGTGTCGTGTTTTGTCTTGTTGGGATTTGTGTGAACGAAGGCGTGTGGTGCAAACATGTGCGGAGAGGTAACGGCTGTGGAGTGAGGATGACACACTCCTTCAAAGGTCAACCAAACGCCAAATAACTACCCTCTCAATTCAAAAAAATAACACTTACTTTCTCCCTATCAAATCTTACAAAAACAAAACATTAATTTTAAAATCAAATCTAACGTTTAATTATATTGACTTTTACATTATGATAATAATATCTAATTACCTGTTAGAGATTTCAAACTTTAAAAATTCAACAGTATAACTTATAAATAAAAATTAGAGTAATTGAAAATTAAAATAATTGGGAATGAAATTAGAAAAATATTTTTTCACATTCTTGTGAATATTGGGAGAACATACCTCTAACAATATATAGACGAGAATAGGATTGTTTTTTTTGAAAAATAAACTTCAAACATTGATGATATAACAACAAATGTTAAACAAAAACAAAAAGATTCCGTGAAATGAAAGGAATGGTGGGAGAGATGAGGACAGGGAATTGGGGCCATGCTCCAGTTTGAGAGATGACCATGTGTTCACATTAACAAAGCTTTCTTTTTTGAGACATTAGTAAGAAAATATTAAATCAATTTTAAATTTAGTTTTTAATTTTTAGTTTGCATTCTTGAATTTGTCCATATTATTATTTATGTCACCCTTTTTTAATAATGTTAATTTACACCTTTGAAAGTTTATTTGATATTTTAACAACACTTTCTGACTTTAAAGAATTGTGACTCGTATGGTAATGGAAAGTAAATCTTTTCATTGAAACTAATATATACCAATAATTTAATTTCCTAAAAATGGTAAATTAAAATTTATGTATAAAATCATTATAAATTTCTTGCACCCACTTCAAATTAAGTATTAATTAATTGTTATAAATTATAATAATTACTTTAAATTATATTAATTTTTTTTATTAAAACTTATATATTGGTATAAAGATGGTCAGAGAAAATGAAAGAAAGATATTTTGCTAAAACAGAAAAAAAAATATTATTAATTAAATTAATGGATTAAAGAGAGAAATTTTAAACATTTTAGATTTTCATATTTTGGAAGATATATTATTTAAAGGAGGAAAGTAAACCATTTTCAAATCTTTAATTCAAATAAGAATTAGAACAAGTGTCATTATAATTTTTAATTTAATATAATTAAAGCTAAATAATTGAGTAGATAGTTACACTTATCATTTTTATAGTTTGTCTTGTTCACCCTCATTTTCTTATCTTTTTCCGTAAATAGGAACAATTATGGACAATTTTATACTTTGTTTTCTACTTTTTCTCTTCCTCGGTGATACATAAATCGAAGTTTATCAGAAAATAAATATGTATAAAGATTTTTTTGCTTTTTAAAAAATGTTTTTCCAAATATGCTAATATAAAACTTATTTTTTAAGATAAGGTTCTCCAGTATAAATCATTTTACACAAACACAGACACTAAAATAAGAAAAAATAAAATGGAGAAAAATGCCATAAAATAAAGGAATTTGTTTTAGCTTACTACGAAGGGGTGGTCTTATGTAACATGACAGATACCTTCTAGAGCACCCAACTCACTGTCCTTTCTTTGTCTTCCTATTTTCTGAATTAACTTTCTAAAATGAAGTTAATTCTTTTTAATTATTTAAATTATGACTATTAAATACAAACTAATAAACGTGTTAATATTAAATTGTAACAAAAAAAAATAAAAATTTTAAGTTAAATTGGGGAATAAATATTTTATTGTTAAAAGTTATAATAGTATAAAAATAAATTCATTTTTTATTAATCTAAAACATTTTATTTTCTTAAAAAGTAAATTGGAGTTTGGAGACTTAGACTACCAGTATAATAATAAACAATGTTAATCCAATAATAATTAGTATCAAAGTTAAATTTATAATTTCATAATTAGTATATCATATATATATATATATATATATATATATATATATATATATATATATATATATATATTATATTTATATATATT
>Ga0099825_1009263_pt1 | contig 11313 bp, 5 predicted proteins | sample SiratroredBW_FD_76838 | JGI IMG/M metagenome (GOLD analysis project Ga0099825, IMG submission 76838) | Root nodule microbial communities of legume samples collected from California, USA - Siratro red BW | ecosystem: Host-associated > Plants > Roots > Nodule | place: USA: California | collected...
CCAACACCTTTTTTTTTATTTTATAATTTTTTTATAAATTTCATTTTTTTTTATTATTATTATTATTTATTTAAATTTTTTTTATAAATTTAAAGTTCCTTTTTTTTATTTATTTTTATTTTTATATAAAATATTTTTTTTTTTTTTTTTTTAATAAATTTTTTTTTTTTTAAATTTTTAAAATTTTTTTTTTTTTTTTTTTTTTTTTTTTCTTTTGATTTCATCTATCTTATACGGTGTTGATTAAAAAAAATCTATCTTATATGATTTTTGTTTCGTTCCAAATTTAGGAGGGAAATTATATATATACGTGTGTGTGACTATAAAATATTTACCCGATGTAGTGTGTTTTTATATAATGAAGTTTTTATTGGGTATATAATTAAACGAGGTAGGTGATATATATGTAAAAGGACATAATATTCTGAAGAAAATATAAAAAAATTCATAATCCTTTTAGGTCAAAAAAAAAAAAAAAAGTAGAAAAGAATCGAAATGATTTTCATATCTTACAAAGCAGTAAAAACACATTTGTATTATAACTTGGATACATACAGATCAGCAATTAGTTCAGATGAACAAAAGCAAAATCTTAGACATAGTAATTTAAACATAATTTTGCCCAAACTTCAAAAACCTTAAATAGAAAGAGAAGAAGTTGAGCATCACTAATAATTCTTCTACTGAAAGCCATTAATTAGGGTTAATAAAAAAAATCATAATATATTAATATTTATAAAAGATCACATGTGGAAATTTTAGGTTTTGATTGTTTAACTTGTCTTAGAGAAAAAGTTAGAAATTATAGGCACTAATTACAAAAGTATCAGTTAATCAATTTCCTAATCTATTAATATATAGTATATCAGATAACACTATATGTTTGACTGAAAAGGTTTTATAACACATGATCATTTAATACAGTGGAAGATTGAAAACTGTGACACATATTGGTGCATAATTTTGGTTGCCCACCCTTCTAATAATCAAATTCTTAAGAATGAGCAGATAAATCATGCAGACATGGGAGTGACAGAAACCAAATTAAAGGAAAATTATTCTGGAGATGTGATCTGTCGCAGTGCATTATTGTGAAGCCATATTGACCAAGTTAAATTTCTTTATGAAATCTTCTACATTAAAGTACACAGACAGCAGATACTTTAAATAGGTACATTTTAGGAAAAATATTTCAATGATAATGGTTTTAGAAAATTTTCTTAACTTTCGATTCTAATTTTATTTTTATATTTAAATTAAATTTTAATATTTTAAAATTATTAATAGTTGGAAAAGAACTTTGTTCTATGGTATAAAATAATGTTTTTCGTAATATAAAATATGTTTAGAAACATTTATTTATTATAAAGGTTAATATGCTATAAAATTATTTATTATAATGATTCTTTTTCAATATATCAATAATTTAGTGCTTTTAAATCTACCAACTAATCCTTCTATCTTTTGGCGGGTTAACTAGCCAATGCATATCTAAGCACTATGACTTGCATTTCTTTTTATGTTTATTACTTTATTTTTATCCCTTTTTTAACATAAAAAATATTTTAAAACTTAATTACGTAAATATCTTTTTTAAACTGAAATATTTGATTTTAAATTTTGTGTAAATACAAATTTTAAAAAATTGAAGAATTTATTCTCATCATAGTTTTAATTAAAAAATTCAATAAAAGTGCATTAATTAAATTCATAAATACAATATAAAAATATCATAAATATAGTTTTTTCATTAAAAAAATGAGACAAAGTTATATTTCAAAAGATAAAAGGATAAACTGTGGTTATGAAATATAACAATAATAATGGGAAAATAAATACCTACATAGCATGTTCAAATTTTGTAGCATTAAATAGCCTTTCAAAACACTGTTATTAAAAAAATATTGGAACATTGGAAATTCACAATTGTTGCAGAATAAAACTGGAAGAAGAGATTTATATACGAGCATTTAAGATATGATTTTTTTTTTTTTTCCTTTGCAGATCTTATCTGTCTCTGTCGTTCCACCATCTTGGGTATATATCCATAATTTTCTAGAAATTTTAAGGTCTCAAAAAGTCGCCAATGACTTTTATAAAGTGATTGTAATTTGAAATTGATATTTTGTAATATTGTAAAGGTCTCCCTACATAGATTGTCTTAAAACTGATCACCAAAGAATTTCATATTATAATTGCCCCAAAAAATAGATGTAAAAAAGATGTTTTTAAATAACTTTCTATTGTCTGGGGATCTTTTTCCAGAATTTTAAGATTTTCTAGGTAATGTATTTCTACCTCAATCATATAAATAATATTAATTAAATGCAGACATCCTTTTCAACTTTTAAAATTGCTGATAAGACCTTGTAGACTGTTTGGGAAGATTCAAGATATCACGAGAACAATGCTAAATTCTATTTTTAACAAAAGGTTACAAATTCATTCACTTAAGAATGTATTTCATGTTATATAGAACAACACTCTTAAGTTTGAAAAATAATCGATGTAACTTAAAATTTTCTTCTTAAACACGAATATAACCTGAAAGCTGGTTAAGCTTTTAGAAACTATTTAAAGCACTTTAAAAGATTGATATATTAGAGTTTTAAATTGATTTAAATCTAAATATTGTTTTTCTCACACCTCTTTAGATTCAACACAAGTTTTCTTGGACTTGTTACTTCTATATCAATTGTACACAAGCTTCTTTCAATTCTTCGAATCAAAGTCCTCCCATTATTTTTAACGCAAGAAAGATTATGGAACAAATGATACTTTCTCTTAAGAAAATAGGTGTAAAAATTAAGTTTAATTGTTGTCTTTTTACATATAGAGGTTAAAATATAAGCTCAAATGAAAGAGGAAATCAGTTTCATTTATGAAATTTAAAAGTGCAAATATTGTCTTCATCTTCATTCATCTAGTATTTATATTCACGTTAATGTCCATTATAAGATCATTGTGGTAAGAAGAAATATGGTATAAGAGTTATTACTGCAGTATTAGATGTATTCCACCAACTTGACATTTTAAATATATAACATAAAACAATGTTTTTTTATCTTTCCTTTTTTTTTTTTTTCATATAGAAGTTTGCTGAAAAAACAAATCTTCCTTATTTAGAAGTACACTTTTGAACCTTGCTTTTCAAAATTATCACTCATTTCGATGAAGGGAGTAGAGTAGTTTAATTTTGATGTGACTTCTTTAATATAATTTTTAATCAACAAATATATATATAAGCATGTTTTATTTGGATTAAGATTTTTTAATAAATTTAATTGATGTGATACTAAATTTAGTTGTATATAAATATTTATAAAATATCTTTGAAAAAATTTAAATATAAAAAAATATTTTTTAAAATGTAAATTAAAGTTAAAATAACATTTAAATTAATAAAAATCATTATAAATATACTTTAATAAACAAAAAATTATGTTTTAAACTAGAAATATATTAAAATAAATTATCAAAATTTATATTAATTAATTTTTATTTTGATTATTTAATTTTTAATATAAAATATATATTAAAACAATATTAATTAATTTCATTTTATTTTATAATTATTTTAATATTTTCATTTTATTATAATATAATAAAATATATTTATAAATATATAATTATTATTTACATTTATATGTTTTAATTATTTATTATGTTAGAATAAAAACTTTAATCCATTGACTCTTCTTTCTAATAGACAGTGATTTTTATTTATAAGGAAAAAATAATAAAATATCTACAAAAAGTAGCTTTCTTCACAAATCAAAGTAGAAAGTTTGATGTAATAATTTATCTCCTTTTTCATAATTTTATATGTAGTTTTTAATTTTTCTGTGTTTTTCTTCGTTTTGAATTTTCTGTCGTTGGAAATAAATACATCCTAAATAGTCCAAAAAAAGGAAAAAGGATCTAAATTTTAAAACTCTTATACATACATACTCCAAAAAAAATTTAATTTTAAGAAGAAAAATCTCATAAACCTGGTGGTCCAACTCTTCAATATGCTTAGACCATATTTAAACTTTCAATCCAATTTGCTTCCTGAAACATAATAAGACATTAGAAAACTGAAGCATGTGTTCTTTAATACTACTTTGTTCATATCTATACCATATTAATTGATTCATATATTTTAAGAAAATTAGTTTAAATGGTAAATTTGTTCGTAATTTATATTCTTGTTCCAAAATTATCCTTATCACATTTAAAGTTAAATTGAGTGAAATTTTAGTATTCTTAAGTACTTATATTCTCAAATAAAATTGGGAGAGAAAAAATTTGTTATTTATTTTAAATATTTATTATATTTTGATAAATATATGTCAATTAGTTAAAGTAATTTAAGAAAAAAAAATAATGCATCATTCAAATAAAACAGGTCTTACAAAGGGATAATAAATTTTCTAAAAAGGTCATAATTACAGACATATTAAAATGTTTATTTTCTCATTGAGATTATTGATTCATCTAAACTTTCAAAGAAGACTTAATTTTGATAAGCAATACTTATTCCCTTTATTTTGTTTTGCCAATATAATAAGAACGACTAAATATATTTTAACCTAATCAATTATATTAAAAACTACTCTAAAGTGTTTATTTTTTAATTTTAATAACACACTTAGTTTTTCAGATAATCAAATTCGATCATCGTCTTAGGTAATTATGAATTTAATCTATGTTTTTCGATTATATAGTCTCTTATTCAAAAAAATTTCTCAGTTTTTACTTTATATTGTTATTTTCTATCAAAATTGTTTTGGTTTATTCAAATTCTATTATCATGAGATAGGTTTTTGTTTTTCTATTAATTTTTTCAATATTTATTCTATATATCTCTTTTTCTAAGTGATTTATGAGAATAATGTTTCAAGAAAAATAATATCTCTTATAGCTATTTTTATAGTAAACAAAACTACATACTTCTATAACTAAATTTCAAGTCACAGCTCTCTTACAAAATTAATTAGATAGTTTGAATGAATTTTTGAAGCTATGTCTCCAATTATATATATGAATGAGTATTCATAAAAATACTTTAAAATTCATTTTATAGTATTATAATGCTTTTTGCACGAATTTTACAAAAATATATTAATCATATCAACAACATGTATTATATCTAGTATACTACACAACATTATATATCACATTATACATTGTAGATGTACAAGAAACACATTATGTATATATTTTCACAACTTCATTTTGTGGACTTTGTTTGACACTCAATTTAAAATGAGTGCCAAAAGGAATACTCGTTGTCTCGGCATGTTTTAGGTGGAATCTCCACAACACTTTTTTATTATATTGTTCTTGTTACAACCAAAGCTTCTTCTCCTTTTTGTCACACATAATTCTTATTCCAAGAATTTGTTTAACATCTTTGATGTTTTTCATGACAAATAACTCGTCCAACTTCATCTTTAATCTGTCAACCTTGGAAATATTTTTCCTAACAATAAGCATGTCATCAAAATATAATAACATCATAATAAAATAATGATGAGAAACCTTTTTAACAAAGACTTAATGGTCAAAAATAGTCCTTTTATAACCTTGTTCACACATTATAAATTAAATTTTTTGTACTATTGTCTTGGAACATATTGTCTTTCTTACTTTCAACAAGAACACCATCAAGTTGCTTCATACAAATCTTTTTCTCCAAATCACCATGGAGAAAAACACTTTTCACATCCATATGTTCTAACTCTAAATTAAGAGTAACACTTAAACTTAACAATGATTTCAGGAAAGTATATTCAGTTGTAGTAAATAATGATACAAGTGAAAGTATCACTGAAGTACTTGTGGTTAAAAATGATTCTACTCAAGAGAGAATATACTAATGTGAAAGAAACTCACACTTAAAAGAGAAATTTTCGGAGTCAAGTGTAAGTTGAAGTCACGTATTGAAAAATAGATAAAAAAAGTAACATATAAAAAGAAATATTACATACACTTATTATCTTAAAGTTTTAGGTTGAAGATGATGTCACAATTTATTACTAATTTAATATGAAATACCCCATATTTTTCTTTAAAAAAATATTTTAAAAAATATTTTTTTCTTCCTTGTGAGAAAAAGTAAACTTTTTATATTAGTTGTTTTTATAAGTTACATAAAATTATTCTTTAATTGATATATAAAATGTAAATATTTTTTTTTTAATTCCAATCCTAAATCCTTCATATAGTCGATGATATAGAGTTTTCAATAGAGTATATGATGTTGAAATTTATATGTTAACTCCAACAAATCTAAATTATAACTACATTTTTACCCGGTAATTTTACACCTCACTGAAATTAATTAAGAAAGTTGGAAATGACCTGTGTTAGTGAGTAGAACATTTATTTTACTAAACGTAAACAATCTCTTCAATTAATTGATTAATCAAGCTTTTCGTTAAGATTACCGAATACACTTTATATTGACATCTCACCTTGAGTACGACCTTCCCAACCATAAAACAAGCACCAATATGAAATGTTGCTTCCCATGCAAAATAGCTAGGTAACCTAGCTACCACCCCTTCCCCTACTTTCCAACTAGATTTCTCAATTCACTATAAACGCCATATCACAGTTTTCATTTAACTCCGTTTGTCTTCGCACAAAAATCAACCGATAAATGGAATCTTCTTAATCATAAAAACATGCTTTTTTTTCTTTTTTAAATACTCAACAAAAGCATGCGTTAATATCCGTTTTCAAAGATTATTTTATTCTTCACTTTGTTTAAGAATGACTTTTCCTTTCTAAAAGGAAGCCATTTTCTCTTGATTACACTGCGTGAAAATGTTCTTTTCTAGAAGGTGTATTTTTCACTGAACAGAGGAAACTATTTTCTTTTGCAAAATATCTGAAATTAATTGAACTACCACAGAGGAAACATTTTTTAGATTAAAAGCAAATGAGGAACTGAGATAGAAAGATATTGATAACTGGAATTATAGGGATGAATTCCAAATAAGGTGTTGTTTTGGTAATATTTGTGAGATGCTAGGGTTTAATTATTGATTTCAGTGAAGACTATATTGAACACTAGCTAGATATAGATGCAGTATAATATGATAAAGGTCTGGAAGAAACTCTTAACAAACTCACTATCGTTCACTCTCTCTCATTCTTTCCCTGTCATTTGGGCACTGTGTCACATTACTAACTACCCTAACAGCAAAGGTTTCAATTTGTCAATTGGGGTAATAATTTTTTTGTGAGTCGAAAGTGCAATTAGTGCTGGCGGCAGACTTGAATATTCTTCCACAAAATGATATTAGAAATAGCCACTTAGGATCACACATATCATCACCACTGTAACAACTTGTTGTTGCTGTTTTTGTCGTCTAGTTTCGACTTCTAGGTTGTCGGAGATCAATGATGTCCCCTTTTCTGTTTTCTAATTAACTTGCAAAGTTTAATTATACTTTCACAACTTTTCCCAGAATTGATTTCAATCTCTGTTAAAACTCAACCAGATAAACCTAAATAATAAAATTCTCATACTGTTTCTCTCATCCATTGCCTTTTTCTTTTTCACCTGTTACTCAGATATTAATTTGTATGGTTGATTCCAGATATTTTACCATGCAAGAAAAATCAAACATAAAATTTTCTACTAAATAATTTAATTATATGCAAAGAAATTTAATGCTGTTGTGACTTAGGAAAATGCGTGATTAATTACAGTACCTGCTAATGCAGAGAAATATATATTCTAGGTTCTGTGAATATTGGTGATATGTCATGTTTTTATTCCAATGGGTATAGTGGTTGAAATATTTTCTTTTTGAGGTAATCATGTTGAATGATCAATGATTACACAAGTTCAACCCTGGTAAGTTGGAATCATGTTTCTCTACTGTAATTTGACAAACTAATTACGCGGTTACGAAAACAAACAAAAAGATAAGGATACGTAATTTTTTTTTCAAAGATGATACCTCGTAACTTCTTGTATGTATTAGTGATGAATTCTTTATAGTCAGTCACATTTGATTTAAGTGGTTAATGAATTTTAAAAAGCTATCACAAAGTTATACTAATTAAAAATCAATAATTGTGACTTATATATACAATAAACAGCAAATATATGTATATACTCTTGATAATTCTTTTTTTTTTCTGTTTTTTTATATATATATATATACCAAGTTTGGACATATATATTTAAAAAAATGAATGAATTGATGGCATGGAAGAAAGCAGAAAACATATATTTAAGAAAATGGAAAAAGATATGGACATGAAATATGATGACCAATATAAGTGCCGGTTAGTAACTAAAAGTGGTTGCTCCATCGTCCATCAGAAAAAAATGAATGATTAGGGTGAGAGAATTTAGAGGAAGAAGAAAATGATTAGTACTGTGACCTGTGGACTTTTCCTAACTAAATACATTTCTTTTCTTTCACAATTCATCATGTTACGAAGAGACCCAACCATAACTACAACTTATGCATAATGTGTATATGTAAAACCTTATGCAAACATAACAAAACCATCTTAAAGTTGAAGATACGCAATTATAGGAAATAAACACAAACATGGTGCTTTATATATTTACAATATTCCTTCTTTTATCACACTACGTAAAGGCATTCTACTTTTTTTTTTAACTTATTAAAATAATCAGACCTAAATGTTTAGGAAAATCAAATATTTTTTTAAGCTACAATTTTTTTTTCCAATAAAGTTGAATAATGTCTCTTTCTTTGTCGAACTATCTGGCACGTGAAGTATGAGTTTAGGTGGAAAAAAAAACTTAAATAGGTTTATTCCTCAATTCAAACGAACAAAAAGTCTCACCAAATAAAGAGACTGTTTTTTTTAATTGTTTATTTTTTTAAATGTAAATGTGATATAAAATTCTCTATTTATATTCTATAATAAAGAATGATTTTTTAAATGGTATAGTCTTTCACATTCTATGCTATATTTTTTCGTTTCTTATTTGTTTGAATTTAAACTTTAATACGTATTTTACAAAATAATAGTATTCTTTACATTACTAATAAATTTATATAAAAATTTATTTTTTATTTAATTGTTAAATTTTAATTTTATAATATCTTGATTATTTTTGAAATATAAATGAGACATTTATATTTATATATTTATATTTATATATATGTGTGTGTGTGTGTTTTTGTTGTGTCAATTTTGTTATGAATGAAAATTCTCAAATAACACGTTAATACATAATAGTTTTTTTTGCAGAACTAAAGTTTGTAGATGTTTTCTACCTATTTTTAAAAATTTGTAAGAAAGTTTCTTATAAATTTTCTAGACTTAAATATACTATTTTTTTTTTAATAGTGAAGAATGAAATTAATAAAAATACTTAAGCGGAGTATTTTAATCCTATTACAAAAAATAATCAAAACTAAAATAGGTAAGTAAATATGGTTATTGTAAGTAAATATTTATTGTATAAATTTCGAAAAGGATAGAATAGGTAAGTAATAAATTGTTGAATATTACACTTTGACAAAAACATTTACTTGCAAAATTTCTACATCTTAAGAATTTATGGTAAAGTAAACATGGTTTCAAAATTAACAAAATGTTCCTCAAATAATTCTATTGTGAATTTTAAATTTAGATAAAGTTACTTAACATTACAAATTTATAGAAAATCAAACATAAACTTCTTTTCACATAATGTGCATGTGAATTTTAAATTTAAAGATTTTTTTTGTTTAAATTTTAGGACATCTCCATTGTAGTGGTCAAAATATAGGGTTTAAATTTATTTTGTGATGTTATGTAATTTTTAAGATTTCATATCTATTTTTCATATAATGCAAGGGTAAGACCTCATCTAACGATATATTATTTACGCTTCAACCTAAATAAATATCTAATACAAGAAATTCCATCTAATGCAAATAAATATTTTAATAATTTTTTATTCTAAAACACATGGCGTTATCTATAGACATCATTTATTCTCGGATACGTTTCAAAGCAATGTCAATTATTTCTATGAAAGATAATTATATTACATTTATCATCTAAATTAATATCAGTCGATCATCTAAAATAAAATATTTATATTAGAAGGATCTTTTTCATTAATCTTAAATTTTGGTTATTGAATATATGAGATTTTTCTATTCTTACCTTATTTGTCATAATATATGAAAAAGTAAACAGGTTGAAACAATCTTTAAGTGTTTTTTTTTTATTTATTTTATTTTTGTCCGTTAAAAAAAACGAAAAAGTAAACCATTCATCTATAATATCTTTAAATTTCAAATAAGTGAGATCATGAATTCTCATAAATAAAATATTAGGACATAATCATGATCTAAATTCTTATAAAATTATTAACTCAATTGAATTTAAATGTTTCATTAATATTAAAAGAAATATGTATGTTTATAATTAAAGTAAAAAATAGACTTATCAATATAAATGGATTACCTCAATTGATTATCTCAAGATGACAACTTATAGTTTAATTTAGTGTTGTTGAAGAATGTTAATTCAAACATAATGTTTGAGTCGTGAACATCATAAACACATTATATAATTAAAATATCTCTATATTTACTTCACATTTTTTTTATGTTAGAATTTTGGTTTAGTTTAACTTCATTATAAGCTATTTCTCAATTATATATAAGTTATTATTTTCAATTCATTAAAAGTCTTATTAAATTTTAATGTTTAAATTTATTTAAGAAAAGAATAATTGAAAATTCTGAAAAATGTAAACATGAAAAAACAAGTAAAATTGCTTTTTATTAGCTGATTACTTCAATCTAGACTAAGGTTAGGAAAAAGAAACATACCACTAAAAAAAAAAAAAAAAAACTTAAAGAATAGGTCAAATTTATGTAATGAGACAAGTAGATATCTATTCTATATATTATCAAAGAAAAGAATAATTGGCGCCAAGCGTGTGGAAATGCAAGAAGTTTGGTAATTGTGCCTCCTGCCAAAAGAAAGAATCCCATTGAAGCAGCTAATCCCAAACATACTGTCTGTACATCTGGTTGTACAAATTGCATAATATCATAAATAGCTATTCCAGATATTACCCAACCGCCCGGAGAGTTTATAAACAGATACAAATCTTTATTCTCTTTCTCTATGCTCAGATATATCATAAGACTAATAAGTTGATTTGATATTTCACTATCAACCTCTTGACCTAAAAAAAGAAATCTTTCTCGATAAAGTCGATTGATTAGGATTCCGTTTTTTCCTTCAAAGCCGTACATGCACCTTTTGATGTTCAGAAAAGACTTAAACAAGACAAAATATAGAGAGTTTATATTTATTATA
>Ga0099825_1009268_pt1 | contig 11305 bp, 8 predicted proteins | sample SiratroredBW_FD_76838 | JGI IMG/M metagenome (GOLD analysis project Ga0099825, IMG submission 76838) | Root nodule microbial communities of legume samples collected from California, USA - Siratro red BW | ecosystem: Host-associated > Plants > Roots > Nodule | place: USA: California | collected...
TCAATCGATTGAATGTTTGAATCAATCAATTGAGTTTTGACTGTTTTAAACTAGTTTGATATTAAAGGTAGCGCACGTTTTCTATTATACTTACAACATTTGACTGATCATTTTGAAAATTTCTGAGAAAAATATGCCCTTACTGTGAGAACTCATTCTACTCGATACATCAAGAAAACCATCAAGAACTTAAATCTTGGAGCCTTACTTTGAGTGATTTTTGTGTAGTCTTGATTTTGCACCAAGGCTAAGTCTTCTACATTGATTTACATTTGTTTTGTAATCCGTTTTGTGTGTAGAAGCACTGTTGTTTACATTACTATTGTATTAAGAGTGATTTGGTTGCATATTATACAAGATTTATGACTTGTAATTGTGTGATTGGTTCCCATATTGCATAGGGTTTGTACTTTGGGAGTGTACAGTAGGGTTCTGCACTGTTTATAGTTGTTGTGGGGTACAATGCGTTGTGTGTTGTAGGGTGCAGCGATGTCTTGCATGGAGCAAGTGTAATTGACATTGTATTGGTTTGATTTTGTTGATCTTTAGTGGAATTCTTTGCTTGTTGGCAAATGACTAAACGTAGTCCTTGAGGAAGGGTGAACCAGTATCAATCTTCGTGTTTTTGATCTCTCTTTTCCCTCATCTTGATTGCGTTTCAATTTTGCTGCATTGTGTGTTTGTTGTCAATTTTTCAACTAATTGGTCATTGCGCTTAATCAATTGTTCATAACTGTTGTTGTTATTTTGCGCCTTCATCAACTAGTTCATTTGCTTAATTAATTGATTGTTGTTTGTTCTTGGTTCTTGTTTGCTATTTTCAACTAATCAGTAAATTGGTATTCTGAAAACTCGCTTTCACTAAGGAATTCCTATTTACTATTTTCTTGGTTGAATCAATTGTTTTCTCTATTGCTGTTATTTCTGAGTTCTTTGGAATTAATTGATTTATTTGTTGAATTGATTGGTTTCAGTTCTTGACTTCAGTCTGAATGATTCTTTATTAACTATTTCTATTGTTTATCTTATTGTCTCTAGGTAGTGCTGAAATGTGTTCTTTATTCAATTGTCTACATTTGTATTTGAATAAACTGTTATATGTTGTTTACTACTCTGAGTGCGAAATTCAACTAATTGTTTTTGGCTTTTGCTTAATTGTTCCTGGACTGCTCTGGATTGTGGACTGATTTCAATTGATTGATTATGTGTTTCAGTAAACTCTTCTTTGCTATTTTCAATTCTGTTTTGTTTCAATTGATTGATCTTGACTCGCAATAATTGATTTTTTGTTGTGCACTTCAAAATCATACTTTTGATTGTTTCAATTAAGAGCTATCATTCTACACTTCAATACTTTCCATCTTTTGTGTAAATCTTTGAAAGTTCAATTCACCCCCCCTTGAACTCGGCCTAAACTTGTTTTCAAAAAGAGATTGTTCAATGGATTGTTGTAGGCTGTCTAAGTAACGACTATTGGACCACCTAATATTAAGGGAATGTTTGGACTTTGGATGAAGGTCATACTCGAATGAGCTATCTCTCTAAATGATACTAAATTTTCTACCACATTAAAATTCCATGAATTTCCCTTAATGTGGAGATATCAACAACGAATGAATAAAGTAAAATTAGCAGCATTCATCACGTGCTTAGATTAAAGATTGAAGGTAAACAAATGAAATAACAAGAAAGTGAGATATATACATGTATTAAAGTAATTTTATCCTACAACAGTAAAAGAAAGTAATAAATGATAAAAATCTTGGATAATTTAAAAATATCAATATTTGAAATTAAATCATCAAGAGTAAAATGATAAATAAAACATACAGAATAACAATTTCAATTAATAGGATAAATGAACAACTTTAATATCATAATGCAATCATAAAACATAGGAGATTGTTAGAACCCTAACAAAATTGGTATTTGATGAAGTCAGGCAAAGCAAAATCAATCAGAGTGAAGACTAAGAAGAGATGGAGGATTAGTTATACCTCAGTGTGTGTGTGTACATGGGTGGAAAGTGATGATCACATGTACAGAAGTTCAAATATCAGTGGAGTCACTCATGAAATTAAAACAAAGTTAATTAAAACTATTTTTGAAAAACAAAATTTGAAAATTCTAACTTTGGTATAAATAAATCAATTTTTTGAACTTTAAATTAATTTATTTATACCAATCATCAAGTCAACAAATAATTATTTTTTAAATCTTTTTGGAAAAAATGAACAGGAACATTATTATAAACCCCTGTTCTGTACAGTTACAATGTGAGAAAATTACTTGATATACAGAGAGAGATTTGTTTTGAATTCTTAAAGAAAGAGATCAAGATTGACTTTCAAGAAGATTCTTTGATCAAGATGTTTATGGGCTGATTCTACTGGTTTATATATTCAAGCACAACACTCATCTTCTTCATGACAAAGGGAAGAGTTATGCAAACTATGTTGAATCTGTTTTTCTTCAAATCGTATTGTGGGTATGTTCTGTTTTTCGAATTGCAGGGTGCAAGGTTGAAGAAAACAAGCGGAGTTGGGTTTCTTAGGTGCAAGAACGTATCTTGATTGTTGTACAATTCAGTGTGATTAGTGGAATTTTTATTGCTTGTTTGCAAGGAAGACTAGATGTTTATCTTGTGTGATTGATCTTAATTTCTCTCTAACCTTAATTTGCGTATTGATCTACTACATAATTCTATCTTCTATGTAAAAATAAACAATTGTTTGTGAAATAAATCGATTTATTTTCTAATATTCAACTACTCAGTATTGTGCATTAATTCTGGGTACTACACATTCATTAAAATGTTTCATTGAATCTACCTGATTTCTTTTTGTTCCTGAATTGTATAAATTGTATTTTACAAAATCTGATTCATTTAGTTAAATTCTAGTTTAGTTTCAAAATATTAAATTGATTAAATCTGTATTTGAGTTTGTTGTTTTTGCTCTAGTGCAAATTTGAGAAAGTTGCATTCACTGTTTTGCTCACTAATCTGATTGATTGAGGTGTGCAATTAGTTGAAAATTTGCATTAAATTTTCTTAGTGTTATTCAAATTGATTGATTTGAAATTCAACTTACTGAAAATTTCTTGAGTGCACTACTGTGAGAAATTTAAATTTCAAATAGAAAACTATTTCAAATCGATTATTTTTTTTACTGCACTTGCAAATCACTAGTCTAAGCAATTTATTGAAAACTTTCATTCTTTCTAAACCTTATTTGAACCTTGTAGAGCAAAAAGTTTTTAATAGTTACCTCTTGAACTCAGCCTAAAGTGTTTTCACTAGAGTTCTAGGAGGTGTTATAGGAGGCAGTTATAGAGTTGTTTCTATAAAATAAGGTTCAGATCGAGTTCAAGAGGGGGGGTGAATTGAACTTTCAAAATCTTTTCACAAATATGAAATGTTCTTGAAATAGAGAATGAAAATTCTTAATTCAATCAATCAACTCGTGTAATTCTGGACTGTCCAGTAAACAATCAATTATGCACAGCAGAAATTGTTAGAGATAAATCCAGAAAACAATTTTCAGTACAAAGATATGTTAATCCAGAATCAAGATGATTAACCACAGTCCAATAGATTAGAAACAACGCAGAAGCACAATTAATTCAAATATATGTAAACAGATTCAGAACACAAACATGCACCCAGAAATTCTCGGTGAGTAGCAAGATTCAGTGATCAGTTTATTAGGCGAATGCAAGCAGATAATAAAATGATCAAGAAGAGAGAAGAGGAAATCAAGAACAGAAAGATTTATCCTGGTTCACCCTTCCTCAAGGGGGCTACGTCCAGTCCTTTACAAACTAGCAAAGATTTCCACTATAAAGATCACAAGATCAGTTTACAACCCTTGCTCCCCACAGTACACACTGCTCCCCGCAGCACTCACACCTCAGCTAGTGTGAAACCAATGCAAAAACCCACTGCACCAACACCACTTGCAACCCGCAAGCAAACACTGCTCCCCGCAGCACTCACCCTACTAAACCCCTCAGCAGATGTGAGACCAGTGCAGAAACCCACTGCACCAACTCAATTACAAACCCAGTAATTGAAAATAGTAAACAGATTACAATAACAATAAGATCAACAATTGATCACACAGTAATTCTACACAGAACAGATTACAATGATAGTAAGATCAACAATTGATCACACGGTACTTCTACACAGAACATATTACAATGACTAAAGATCAGGTGTAGAAGACTTAGCTTTGGTCCAGAACCAAAGTCACAAGAACCTCACTCAAGGATGCTTCAAGATTCACGTTCTTTGAGGTTTATTGTTTTGAAAAGTTTTGTCAAAAATGATCGCACAAATTGGGCACTATTTCTCACTTAGAATATCTCAAGGAATGCTTTTCAAAAATCTTAGTTATCTGAAATGATAGTGCCAATTCCTTTATATAGCCAAATCATTTTTAAAATAGCTTAGCTGTCACAGTTTCAATTAATTGAATAAACCATTCAATCGATTGAATTGACAGTTAGAAGACTCGGTCAAAGATTCCACTTGTAATAGAAATAACTGTCACAATTCAATCGATTGTTTCACGTATTCAATTGATTGAAAAAGATTTTCAACAAAAATTAGTTTAGGCTATTTTTCTTAAAACCAATTTAATAAAAACAGTTTTAATATTTGTGAATCTCTTAGCACCTCAGGAATGATGAACCATGCAACTAATGATTAAGAACCAAGCCAACATTAACACACAAACCCAACTAAAGACCTAAGACCAAATCACCCAACCATCTTCATGTTGGCTCAAAGTCATCGACTTGAACAATTCTGGTCCAGGTTGGTTCCAACAGATTCTTCATGAAGTAGTCTTGATCAACTCACGTGATAGGCATTGATCTAACATAGTCCATATTCAATCCATTAGAACTTCAGCAAGCTATGGTCTTTATTAACTTAATCAAATCACATGCTTAGCATTGGTGCTAACAGTTTCATCTTCATGCAGCTCTGCTGAATCAATTTCTTCATTGTTCTGATCTGCAGTGATCTTCAGCCTTTGAAATTCATTTAATTCTTCATCACCTAACTAACTTAGGTGCTTCCTACAGCCTCTGGTTAGTCACGTCAAATGTTATATGCACGGTTTCCTCAATCAACACAGTTCTCTTGTTATATGCTCTATATGCATGACTATGTGATGAGTAACCTAAGAAGAACCCTTCATTTGCCTTAGCATCAAGCTTGTCTAAGTTATCCTTGCCATTATTACAATGAAGCATTTGCAGCCGAAAACTCTAAAATGTGAAATATTTGGTTTTCTACCTTTGAAAAGCTCATAGGGGTTTTCTTCAAAATAGGTCTAATTAAAATTCTTTTTAAGACATAATATGTTGTGTTTACTGCATCAGCCGAAAAGTATTTTGGAATATTAGTTTCATTCAATAAAGTTCTATCAAGTACTTCTGAAGCTCTAATTTTTCACTCAACAAATCCATTTTGTTGTGGAGTTCTTGAAGTTGAAAAATTGTGTTTAATGCCAAAATTTTCACAAAATATTTCAAAATCATTCATTTTGAAACTCTCCCTTCGGATCAGTTTTAATAACAATAATGCAGTTTTTTCTCATTTTGGATTAGTTTGGCAAGTCTCTTAAAGGAAATGAATGCATCATCCTTAGTTACAACGAATAAAGTCCATGGGAACCTAGAAAAGTCATAAACGATTACTAAACTATAGTAATTACCACCTATGTTCATGGTCCTAAAGGGTCCAAACAAATTCATGTGAAACAGTTCAAGAGGTTTTGAAGTTGAAACAATATTTGTATGCTTAAAAGAATTTTTGGTTTGTTTTCCCTGTTGACATACTTCACCAATTGTTTCCCTTTCAAACTTGAGTTTAGGTAATCCAATTACATTTAGATGCAATTATGTTCAAAAGATGCATGTGTATATGAGCTATGCACCTATGCCACAACCAAGTTTCACTACTAGACAGCAAACAATTTAAGCTAGAATCAATGCATTCTATGTTTAACATGTATACATTGATGACCCTTTTACCAGCAAGATGTGTCCTCCTTAAAATTGCAATGCACATGAGACAAATTTCTGGTTCAAAGGTGACTTGGAACCCTTTGTCACATAGCTAGCTAATGCTCAACAAGTTATGCTTCAGCCCTTTCACCAGCAAAACATCCTTGATGATCAAGGAGTCTTTGTCATCAATGTCTCTCCTGACTAAGATTTTTCCTCTGTTGTCATCTACACAAGTGACAAAACCTTCATATTTTCCATTTAAATTTGTAAGCAATGATGCATCTCCAGTCATGTGTTTGGAACAATGACTATCCAAATACCAAAGCTTATTGTTGGCTGCCACCTTTCCATGCAAAAACAGATTAAGTTTCAAAAGTTGGTACCCTATTAAACTTGGGTCCAAATCTGTTAACATTACCCTTAGGTACCCACCTTACCAAGCCATTTGGAACATCAAATAGTTTAATTATACATGTCCTAGCAGAATGACCTTTATGCAAGCAATAGAAGCAGGTTTCAAAAAGGTGAAGCTTGCTTCTTGCTTTATTTATAAAAGATGTTAACCTTTCTAGTTCTTTTCTGGAAAACGGGTTTGAAACCAATGTCAACTTTTTTAAACACAGTTTTGAGAACCTAGAACAACATTTAAATTTGCAGTTCCCATAACCAGTTTTGAAGAAGTTTTCAAACGATATTTTACTTTGCTTTGCAAAACTTCATAGTTTTCAAATTTGGCTAGTTTACTAGATTCAAACTCATGGTTATTGCAAATCAAGTTTAAATGCTCAAAATCAAAATTTACAGTTTTCAATTCTTTTTCCAATGAGTTGTCTCTTTCTTCCAACCAATTGTTTAAACCTTTCAATTGATTGTTTGATAAGATCAATTTGTTTGCTTCATCATAAGTTTCTAAAAATGCTTGAAGCAAAGTGCTATATTTTTCATGATTCATGGAGATGTTAAAGCTAGCACTACTTACTTCAAATTTGTTTCTAACCATCAAAAAAAGGTTGGTTTCCTCATCTTCTTTTGATGATGAGCTGGATGAAGAGTCATTCTCATCCTATGCAATGTAAGCTCTCTTTCCTTTGTTGTTCTTGCTAAATTTCTTCTTGTTCAGGGTTTTTTCTTTATGCATCAGGTTTAGACATTCAACCTGGATATGATCCTGCTTTCCACAACCAAAGCAAGTGAAATTAGCAAACTTAGAATCAAGTTTCTCGTATACCTTTTAACTTGTGGATTCTTGTCTTTCCCTCTCTTTTTCATAAATTTATTCAATCTTCTATTTAACATGTTGAGGATTTTTGTTTCACTGCCTTCATTGGATTCATCCTCACTAATTTCTTCATCGAAAGCATTAGACTTGAGTGGTAGACCCCTAGCTTTTTTGTCTCCATTTTCTTGCTCCTTTAGCCTATTCATTTCAACCTTATGCTCCTCGAGTTTCCCAAGGTAGTGAGGTCTCTGGTTTCTGATATTGTAGTGACCTTTGGTTGTCAATTCCTATCAAGACACTTTAGGATCTTTATATTAAGGTCCTCCTTATCAAAATCCTTCCCAAGACCAATTAAATGGTTCACAATAAGTGTGAATCTTTTCTGCACATCTACTATGATCACTTCTGGTTGTATTCTAAAGATCTCATACTATTGAATGAGAGTATGCTTCCTTGCACGTTTCACATCACTTATTTTGAATGTGTAACTTCAAGAATGTCTCACATCTCCTTTGTTGAAGTGCATTGAGATACCCTGAACAATTCATCCAAGTTTAAAGCAGAATTTATGATATTCATTGCCATACAATCAAACTGGGCTTTCTTGCTCTCAACTTCATTCCACTTCACCTGAGCCCAACCCACAAAACCTGCTCCCGGCTCAGTGGCGCTCGACCCATGTTTCGTGAGTCTGAGTCAGCTTTTAGCATCAACATTCCAATGTTGTCCTTATTTTCCCTTTAGGGATTTCGATCTTGCTCTTTTCTTATTGAAATGCTTCCTATTCATTTATCTGAAAAAATTAATGAGATTTAAAGTAAAATTTGATGAAATACTGAGGTAACAAATTCTTTATAAAAAGAACAAATTATTTATAAAAACAGGGGATTTAGTGGGTTCGAAACTTAGAAAGATTAGATTTCAATGTGAAAATAAGCCCAAAGATGTCGTATAATTTAAATCTATGACATGCTTCCTCCAATGTTCAAGTGAGTATGAGAAATAATGAGGGAGGGTAGATGAGAGAAGAGTTTAGGGAAATAAAGAAAAAAAAAATAGCAGAGATGGTGGACAATAAAATGAATAAAGTTTGATAAGAAATTTGGATGATGATGGAGAGAATGATGGCAAATAAAGAAAATCATAGTGAGGAATCAAGAAGAATAGAGAGAAGTTATGAAGATTTTCCTTCACATGAGGAGTTTTTACAGAGTAGTCATTATAATCACTACCTTTATGAACCTCCACCTAGACAACATCGGTCTAGGCATCACCATCATAGTGAGCTGAAAGTTTACCTTCTCCATTTCTTTGGAAAAGAAAGTGTAGATGAATATTTGGATTGGAAAATGAAGGTCGAACAGTTGTTCGAGTGCTACTAGGTGAGCAAAGATAGACTAGTATCCCTTACTACTCTTAGCTTTCAAGGAGTAGCTATGTATTGGTGGACATCTCTAGCTAAACATAATCAATTACATCGTCATCCCGAAATTAAATACTGGGGTCAATTAAGAACAACCCTACGGAAGCGATATGTACCCTCATATTATGATAGGAAGTTGATGGATAGACTCCATTAACTTCAACAGAAGGATATAACTATAGAGGAGTACAACTAGAAAATGGAATTAATATTAATGGTAGGGATAAGAGAGGAGTCAAGAATTACGACTGTTCATTTTTGAAGTGGTCTTAGATATGAAATTTGAGATAGGGTAGAGTTGTTACCACGATCAGAATGATTTAGTACAAATGTGCGTAAGGGTAGAGTAGTAGCTTAAAAGAAAGACCAGTTTTAAGAAGGACTACTCTAGCATGCCTTCTTTCCGAGATGATCACAAGAGAGAGGGATATCCCTCCAATTATGAGAGACCACAAGAAAAAGAAAAGAAAATTTCAAAAAATAATCTTCAAACTCCAAACAAAGGGATGTCCAGTGTTCTAGATATCTAGAAAGTGGGCTCCATTCTTTCGAGTGTCACACAAAAAGAACTTTGTTGGCAAAAGATGAGGACATTGAAAATCTAGATGATTCTTCATCTTCCTCTAGTGAATATGAAAATCCTCAATCTGAGGAAGAAACACAACCTTGTGAGGGTGAATTACTTATAGTGAGAAGGCTGCTGAAAAGTCAACCTAGCAAATTAGAACAGTCTCAACAAGAAAACTTATTTCACACTCATTGTAAGATTTTTGAAAATATTTGTTCAATGATTATGGATAGTTGTTCTTGTTGTAACAGTTGTAATTCTAGGTTGGTGAACAAGTTGTCTTTGACTACTAAACTCCATCTGAAACCTTACAAACTTCAGTGGATTACTAATCAAAGGGGTATAATAGTTAAATACCAAGTATCTCCATTGGGAAATATGAGAAGAAGTGACTTGTGATGTAATACCAATGGAGGTTGGACACATCTTGCTTGGCCAGCCATGACAATTTGACAAACAAACCTTACAAGATTAGTTTCTTACATAAGGGTAAAAAGATCATTCTTTGTCCTTTCACACCTCAACAAGTGAGAGACGATGAAATAAAAATGATAGGAAAAGATAAGTTAGAATAAGAAAAACATAAAAAGGAAAAGAATGAAAATGGGGAAAATAAAGAAGAGTCAAAACATCCCTCTAGAATAATTCATGAAAAATAAAATATTAAGAGGGTTACTTTTGAATTATGCTCCTTTAGAAGGTAGTGATTTTGATTTTTCTTATTAAAACGTACTAAAATTTCACTTTGAGGAGTCATTGCATTGCACAAACCAGTGGCAATAAAGTGAGCATAAACATGACCTTCATGATATCAAGAAAAATTCTTTTCCTTTCTTCAATCTTCTTTTCATTGCAATAAAATTCATTTAACTTCTGCTTTATGTCTTGTATAGATGGATATTTGACCTCGGCAAAAAATGATGAAGTGAACAAATGAAGTTTGTAGTAAAGGACCTTCATGCAAGACATCCGAGGATAAATCTTTTTCAAGAAGGAGGGTACGATGCATCCTGTCTCCAAAATTATAGACAAAAACAAAGATATCACTGAGATAAAGTCTTAATTAGGAGCCTATTAGGAGAATGGGCCTAATTAGGCTTGTTTTGGCCTCCAAACAAACTTTTGGACCCAAGCTTACAATTGGAGAATATAACTCTAGGGACTTTATCGCTTCAAGGTTATAAAACATCTACTTGTAAAAATTGTATAGGGTAGTGTAGAATTTATTTTTGGAACTTGTATTTTGGGTCAAGTAAAATAGGATTTTTAGCCATATATTTTGGGCCAAGTAATTGTAGGATTTTAAACTTTGGGCCTTATATTTGGACCAAGGTTTGTAGAATACAGACCCTAACCTTAGGAGAGAGAAAAGTGGTACCTAACCCTAGGAGAGAGGAAGTGGCGCCTCATGGAGGCTCCCTAGGGCTAGGTGGCGCATGCTTCCCTTGACTCCTTGCCACATAGGACTTTCTTGCCACATTCATGCTACCTATGGAGAATATTCTTTCTAATGCTAGCTTTCCATGTGTCACCTTCCTATTGGAGAGACTTAGGGTCAGGTATTAAAAGAGTTAGGACTTGAACATCTCTTATTCTCTAAATAGGGACCTTGTCTCTTTATTTTTTAGATTTTGAAAGAATAAGAAGTGTAGTGCTGTCAAAATAGCCTCTTCTTTTTCTAGATCTCTCTGTAGAGAATTCTTCATTCTCAAGATTTTACTCTAGCCTCCTCTTAAGTGTGATGGTCTAACCTCACACTATCTTCACTCCAAATTTCATTTCACACATCCAAACATCAACTCCAAACTAATTCTTCCATTTCATCATCTTCAATTCACATTGAAACATAAAACCTCCAAGGAAGTATCAAAGTGACACATGCAATGGTGCAAGGAATTGTATCATTTTCCTTTTTTAGTGATGCTCCTTGTTTGCAATTTTTTATGCTCTTCCTCTATTTCTTCTCCAGGAACTTCCTTATCCTCATATGTATCAATTAGACTACCAAAATTTGTGAGATTGTATAATTGTAATTATGTAATAGGTTATTAACTTCATAATTACGATAACA
>Ga0099825_1009271_pt1 | contig 11299 bp, 11 predicted proteins | sample SiratroredBW_FD_76838 | JGI IMG/M metagenome (GOLD analysis project Ga0099825, IMG submission 76838) | Root nodule microbial communities of legume samples collected from California, USA - Siratro red BW | ecosystem: Host-associated > Plants > Roots > Nodule | place: USA: California | collected...
ACATATGTACATTTGACATATGTAATGTGCCTGAAAATATATATAAGACTGGAAATATATGCATGTTTTGGGTAGCAACACGGATAGCTGCAGCATTTAAAAAAAATAGCTTAAGCTATGGCATTAAGGTCATCACCGCCTTTGTAAACAGCACCTATTAAGGCGATTGTAAGCTGGAATCGCCTTAATAGGGGTCTACAACGGCGGTTGCAGTGTTTAACCGCCGTTGTAGACCCTTATTAAGGCGGTTTCTGCTTACAACCGCCTTAATAGGTGCTGTTTACAATATTAAAGTGTCATTTCTGCCACTGCGAAGGATTTTTTACAGCGTTTGTTGACGAACCGCGTTGGTATGTGACATATACGACGACGGTCGTTTTACAACGGTAGAAACGACGACGGTGGGGAAACCGTCTTCGTAGGCCCTCCAGAACCGTTGTTAAATGGTTTTTTTCCACTAGTAGTTCATACACACTAGAACCGCTGGTGTTGGAAGTTTGAACTTACCCTGATCATTTTCCTTTGATTCACTGGTAATCTAAGGTTGGATGTTGGATTAGATGTTAGTCTCTGATAAAGACATACTTAATGGGTCTTTCGGAAGACGATAGGTCAATTTGTGGCCTATATGTGTGATGTGGTTCATGTGTGGCCTATATATTTGATGTGGTCCATGAGAAGCCTTTATGTATAATGTTTGATATTAATACTTGAAATGAAAATGTATTTAGTATTGAAACTTTATATGTCAATCTTTTAAGAAATTCTTATAAATAACTAATATGATTCTTTCTTTTTACATGTATTGAGAACATTTTAAAATTTTCTTTCACTAACTTATCCTTGTATTTCTTATTGCTTTGTGAAGTGCAATAATTATACTATGTACATGAGTAATTAATATGATGAATATAGGTGCAGGAGATTTTAAATTTTGTTTCCCTTTATCGGATTCAATATGTTATATATATATATATATATATATATATATATATTTATTTATTTATTTGGGTGTTACAATTAGATTGCATTAAATAACTTTGACTGATAAGAAGGTTAAAACTATTTTATTAATTTAATATTTAATGGTATAATATTGTACTATATTAAATAAAGTATTTATTACAGTTACATGACTACTTTCTTGTCGTTTACTATATTGCAAAACTTCGTACTCTCCTATAAATAGTCAAGGGATACATCAAGTTTTACTACAAGAATCACAAAGTTATCATAACAAGCATCTGAACTTCAAATTTCATCATATATTTTGAGATTCTAGCCTGAAAAACATGGTGAAGAGTTCATTCATGTTAGCATTTTTGTTTGTAATTCTTGCTGCAAATGAAGTTTGTTATGGTATTTGTTTTCTGTTTATTCTATTCTTTCCAAATGTTATTTTTTTTTATGCATCCTTATATTAAAAACATACAATTATGTTATGTTTGTAGGTCATTCAGTTTTAACGGAAACAAACACAAAGGAGGATGGTACTATAGTTATAACTCCATGTAAAACAAAGAAGGATTGTTTTCGTAATATGAAAAATATTCCCTGCGGTCCATCAGAAGTTACCTGTAATAACGGATACTGCGTTTGCGGGTATTCAAATTTCTTTATTTTTCACAATTAAATATAGTATAACAATTACATGCATTATTTTATTTATTTTTGTTAACATTAAAATGATTCATGTTTGCAGGTAATTTGTTTTCAAGGGAACCAATGTGAGAGGAAGAAGTGAATGACTCTAGTTAATGAAACATTATGTGTTTTAAGGTTGTAAGATTCAAGGATACTTCTATCCTAAATAATACTGTGAACATATATGGTTCATGACTTAAATATATAAAAGTGAATAATAAAAGGTGTCTCTTTTCTCTTTATGTGCACTTTTTTCGTTTTCTGAAATCAAATAAAGGTACAATTAATACAGAAAAGTTCGTATAAAAATATAATTAAATAAAGAAATAAGTAAATATTAACCCTGAGTTTTCTTAATAAAACCCACAAATATTTAAAAATTTTCATAAAATTTATGTTGATTGAATAAATTTTCAGAAGTTCTGACGATCCACTCATTGAGTGGATTGAAAATCCTACCTAAACTATTTTAATGGGGTTAAGTAACCTTTGATGAAAGTCAACAAAGTATTTATTAACAACATTAAACCTCAAAAAGGATCCACATCTTGTACTTTAAAAGCTTCCAATATCTCTTTTAAAAGTTAAGTTTTTCATCTTGTTGTGAAGACGGTTCTATCTAACACTCATTTAAATATACTAGATTATCAATAAGTGTAAAGTTTAGATAATAAAGAATATGAATGAATAATTAAATTAATATTTCATACATATTAACCATCTAACGTGTATTTTCTTCAATGAAATTAGAATAATAAAAAAAAAACTTTTACTGTTCTCTTTATATATGTTATAGTTATATCTTATATCAATTATAATGAAACACATTATTAAATTCAAGTTAATTGAATTTTATCTAAACAATAACGTAAATATAATAAGATGGATCTTTGCATTAATAAACATATGTCTTTTAAAAAGGAAAATATATGATTTCAAATAATATTTTAAAAAGATATTTGATATTGAAAGAAATAAAAAGCCCAACCAAACATATATTTGGTCATATATTTTTGTATGTCTCTTTATATACAATAATAATGTAGGAAGTGCAACCTATATACACAGTGCCGACTTAATATTTTATGGAGTCTCGAACAAAGTAAAAAGTAATTTTTTTATGTTAATAAAATAATTTATTAAGATTATGATATTTTTATTTAAAATTTATTTTTTAAAACTTTTGTGATATAAAATTGTTTATTAAATTAATATAATTAATTTTATTTAATATATGTCTTCAATAAATAATAAAATTATTTTATTTTATTTTTATTGAGATATTGTTAAACTGTTAACATTATTTTATATATTATATATAAAAAGAAAATTTTTTATATTATTTTTTAATTTCATAATTTTTTTAAAATATTTAATTTTAAAAAATAAATTTAAATCATTAATATTTCATTTGTGTTATTTTCGGCTTTTTCACTCATTCTCTCTTCATTGAAAAGGTGTCGGAAATAAAATCGTAACAGTTCCAAACAATTGCAATCACCTTCATTTACGATTTCGGTTTTGGATTCACACTTGATTCATTTGCTTCCAAACAACATCTTTTATAGATTTCTTTTAGTTTTTTTAATAGTAAAAAATAAATTGAATTAAGAGACATACTTTAGGATGCATCAACCTTATACGCCTAGCAAAAACAGGTTTTTTGGTACAACATAATACATGATACAATCATCCTAATATACTCCGAACAGTAGACAAATGTGTGTCTACCATTGAACATCTATGTCCCTCCAATATAAAAAGCTAAATATCATCAATATATAGCTGGTCCCTACAAGATTTTTGCACTCCATCTAATTCTTTTGTTGTACACATCTTTTGGGTTTAATCGAGTCACACTAGCTTTAAGTACCTGCAAAACAAGTGACCTTCTAATGTGCTCTAAATGAATCTGGGAACTAATTCCCCTCACTGAAAGAAGACACTTAATTGGTGAAAAGTGTCAATTAGAGTACGAGACAGAGTTTCTCGTCAACTTATACATAAGTCATAATCATCTCTTTAACTGTGCTAAAGTAAAAATTTTTTCATCATCCACTACCCAGCCACTAAAGACTACCTTATTTCTATGATTGCAGATCTCGAATACAATAACCACCCACATCCCTTTCTATACTCTATTGGCCCTATTAATATGACTCATTAAATGGAAACTCTGAAAACAAAAAGTGATATCCTCATGCCTGACTGCCTCATTCCCAACCCCCCTGTCACAGTGATCCTATACTTTTTGTGCCACCTTGCATGAACTGATCAGATGCTGAGTAGTTTCAACACCTTCTTGGCATATAGGACAAGACACGTTCCCAAGTTGTACTCCTCTTCTACCTAGATTTTTCATAGTCAGTAACTTGTCCAAAAGTATTCTCCATGCACAAACTATCACTGATGGAGGTATTTTTAAACTCCAGAGTAGCTGAAACATCTCACAAGATTGCATTAAATCCTCCTTATTCAAGACACTGTAACCAGACTTAACTGTATACGCTTGCTCGTCATTACCTACCCATATCAGCCAATCCTTACCATCCATATTCCATTGAACTTTTGATATCTTATCCAAAAATTGCTCTTCTATGTATTTTTCCCAAACAAACCTCTCCCTTCGCCAACCTAGATTCCAACTCTGGCATCCACCACTCTTAATTTGCCCTAGATCAACAATGTCACTCACCAAACTATCCTTACAAGTAGAAATTGTAAACAACCTTGGAAATTTTTCTTTCAAAACTATATCCTCCGCCCACCTATGTTCCCAAAATTTAACACGCCTCCCATCTCCCAAAATCTACTTGGATCTACAGTCAAACCAATTACCTTGTGTTCCTTTACCACAAGTTCGACACAAATCCTTACAATGACTGGTTCCTCTTTTCCAAGGTAATATCCATATTCCCCCATGATTCGTACCTTGCTTCCAAAATGTCTCTCCACAGGCCCTCTTCCGATGTTCCATACCTCCATTTCCACTTAGTTAATAGAGCATCATTAAAGCAACAATGTCCTTGATTCTCAATCTGCCTACTGCAACTTGACTACATACCTTCTTCCATTTCATCCAGGCAATGTTTGTTCCTTCACATCCCCACACTAAAGTAACTTTTCCTGATTCTTCTGATTTGGTTGCAGACAGTAGTAGGACCTTTGAAGGAGAAATAAAATAGAGGGAGAGCACTAATAACAGATTTAATAAGACATATATGATCCGCCATGGATAACATCTTACCCCTCTATCTAGAAAGTCTAGACTTAATTTATCAATAATTGGATTCCAGAACTCAATTCTCCTAGGATTACCTCCAATTAACATACCTAAATACTTGAATGGTAATTCTATTTGTCGACAGTTTAAGCACTTAGAGAACACAAGTTTATCAAATTGTGTGATACCCACAGACCCCACCACACTCTTATGGAAGTTAACCCTAAGCCCTGACACCATCTCAAACGACCTTAATATTGTTTTAACTACTAATACAATATGATATGAAGGTTTGCAAAAAAAAAATCGTATCATCCGCAAATTGAAGCAAGTTTACTTGCACTTTCTGTGTGCCCATCTCCACCCCTTTAAATAACCCAGCTCTTTTAGCTTCCCTAACTAACCTAGTAAGCCCTTCAGAAACTATGAGGAACAAGAACGGCGTCAGTGGGTCACCTTGCCTAAGTCCCCTTTTTGGTTTAAATTCCTCTGTAGGGCTACCATTCACTAGTATCGATATTGTGGCCGATTCCATGCATGCTTTAATCCATTTACAATTGAATCCCAATCTGCCCAACATATAGTATAGAAACTCCTAATCTACCGAGTCGTATGCTTTTTCAAAGTCGACTTTCAAAATCACCCCACTTTTCTTTTCCTTCTTAAGGTAATCCACAGTCTCATTTGCCTCAAGAATGTTGTGCAACATACGCGTCCCACTAAGAAACGCAGATTGACTTACATCGATAGCACTAGGTAATACCTTCTTGATCCTATTAGCCATGACCTTAGATAAAATTTTGTATACACATCCTACTAGTGAAATAGGTCTAAACTCATTCAGATTGGACGGATTATCCTTTTTAGGTATCGGAGTTATGAATGATGCATTACATCATCTCGAAATAAAATCAGTAATCTGGAAGCTAAGAATAGCCTTGACAATATTCTTACCAATAACCTCCCAATATTTTTTGACAAAAGAGAAATTGAATCCATTTGGTCTAGGATACTTTGAGCTACTACATTGGCTCACAGCTTCTAGAACTTCTACCTCAGTTATATTATATTGTCACACAATAGATCATTATCGGCCGTTGAAATACTCTTAAAACACACTCCATCCAAATTTACCATACTCATCAGATTTGTGCCAAATCTACTCTCAAAATATCCCTTCACCTGACCTTTAATGCTAGACACTTCCTCACACCAATCACCATTAATTCTTACTCCCACAATATCATTTTTTGTTGTCCTCCACCTCTGGTAGAATTTAGAATTTGTATGTGGTGCACTTGCGGGAGTCCCTCTCCATCAACATCGTCTTGATCATTGGCCGCCTCCTCCTCCGTATCATGTCCATCGACGTTGGTAGCTACACCAAGAAGCTTAGCCGCTGCCTCCACACATCGCTCGTACTCTAAGCACCGCACACCACCATCTACATAGGTTGGTGTGCTGTCATTCAGATATTGCAGAACCTTGGTCGTCGCCCCCTCCGATCGCGGGAACTCCGAGCATCGCAGGCCGCCACAGTCATTGTCGGGACTAAAACTATAGTTGTGTCGTCGTCGACTGTTGGGGTGTCACCAGCTGTGGCGTCACTAGCATAGGTGGTACACACTTCAGCTGCATGTGGGAGTTCCTCCTGGCTGGTGCCAAATTGGGCTTTGAGCCCAATCCAAACGTTACGCATAGCACCCACCTCACAGGCCCACTCTATGTATACGCTAAGCAATAACCTAGATGGAGAGCTTTCACGCTTTTGACAATCCCGTTGGAACATTACCCAATTTGTGTTTTTTCCACCTTCCAGCTCTGTACACATCTTGTCCTTTGGCACAGTTTCCAAATTTATTTTTTGTTTTACCAATGTTGCCATTTTCATGCAACCCTCCAGCGACCCACCTCTGTCGTCCACCAAGTTCAGAATGTTTTCCAAAATTGGCTGATGCCCACCACCTCCCCGTTGCGTATCGTATTCTGGGTTTGAATGATTGGAAGGATTCCGACCACATTTGACCTCCAATGCAATGTCCAGAACATGTACAACTTCAACGTTTTCCCAACCCTCGTTCAAGGATTGAAGGCTATCTCCCACCCTTGTTTCCATTGCAGAGCTCATGTTGGAGATTGCATCTTCATTGAATCAACGATTGTGTTTTTTACATTCCACATATGAATATTCCTCCTCCACTGAGATTTGATAAGCTTTATCATTGATCCACATCTCCTCACAGATTTGTACCATGGACGCCACAACTAATCTTAACTTCAACCAAGCGAACACCACACACTCTCAATTCAAAGTTGCTTCATTAACGTCAACAAGCGTTCCAACATTACCCAAACCTTCCGGAAGCAATCGATTGTCCACAGAAACAGAGGAATACCTCTGCATCTCGTCTAAACTTCTTTATTCCCCACAGCCATACCTTCGTCCCAAGTTTTGATAGTTTTGAAAATCCTACTCGCACTTTCCTTACTAGCTTCAACTATATCAGATAGTTTCACTCCATCCTGGTCACGTTCACAATACCTTTTTATCACCCAGATATCTCACCCTAATAGATATATAATCCCCCAAGATTCCTACCTAGCTATCCTTTAACTAGGGTAACTTCAGTGGTTGCATTGATATTATTTGCCCTTTCCATTCATTCTACTACTCTTTTCCTACTTCTTATGACCCGTTTTCACCCTCTATTGTTGTACAATCTTGCCCTATTGGACTTTCTGCGTAGTCTTGGGTACCTGTGGTGCAGACAAAGCTTGATATTAACCTTCATGTTTCCGATATCTCGAAAGATTTGAATACACTTCATTGTTAATGCGAATAGAGTCCAGCTCTGACTCAAGTTTAGATACAATCTTAATGTCACAAAGTCTCACAAAGCCAAACCTATTCCCTCACCTGTTAAGTTTCCTGGATATGAACACTTCCTCTACCCTTCCCCACCTTTCAAAAAATTTTCACATATCACGCTCGCCATAGCTATTAGGGAAGTGGGAGAAGAAGAAAGTGGTCACCTTCCACGGTTTAGATTGCCTTCCACCATTGAACTGCTTAGCGGACAGATCCACCATCAGTGCACCGTTTCAGTATTACCGTTCATAGAAGAGAGAGAAGAGAGTTTTTTTTTTCAATGTTTAGATAGTAGAATTGTCGTCTAACCTAATTTTAGATTTTTTTTAGGGTTTAGGGTTTAAATATTATGGAAACAATTATGAAAATGTCAAAATTTAAATGTGATTATCAAATGATGAGTTAATAATGTCGTGGACTATTGTTTGTGACAAATTACATTAAAGGAATAGAAAACAAAGAAAATCTAAAAGAGTTAAGAGATGAAGAAATTTCAATTGACCTTGAAGTCAAGAGAAATTGATGAGCTGAAAAAGATTCTTCCCTTTGAATTAAAGATTAAAAAAATCTATAAAAAAATTCATATAGTATTAACCTTGTATTCATGAGTCTAATAACTAATAATTTAAAAACACTTTTAAAATGTCTCTAAGGCTTTCCTTTGCCCATCCCAATTTTCTATGTTTTCAAATATTTTCTTTCCCTTTTAAGTTTTATATGAAGTAATCTTCTCCTTGAAAGAGGTTGTGCTTTGTTGTTGCTTCAAGCTTAGGAAAAGAATGTCAATGAGGGATGGTACACTATAAGAAAAAAAGCTATTTATAGATCAATTTTTAGGTATCAAATAAAATAGTTGCTAATTGTGGTCAAAATAATCACTAAAATAAGTTTTGGTTGCTAAATACCTACAAAATAAAAATAATGATTGAATTTAGTGACTAGTTAAGTCAAAATAATTGGTATTCAACATTAGTTACCAAGATTTTATTCAGTTATACCATTAGATTATAAATTAGTATATAATTAAACAATATAAATTTCTATGATAGAAATTGAAAATCTTACCTATACTATTTTAACGGGGTTAAGTAACCTTTGATTAAATTCAACAAAGTCTATTTATTAACAACATTAATCCCACAAAAAGGATGCACATCATGTACTTTAAACATCATGTATTTTAAAAGTTTCCAAAACTCTTTCAAAAGTTAAGGTTTTCATCTTGTTGCGAAGATGTGTCTCTCTTACACTCATTTAGATATGCTAGTTATCCGTAAGTGTAAAGTTTAGATAATAAAAAATATGAATGAATAATTAAATTAATATCCATCTACATATTAACCATCAAACATGTAGTTTGTTTAATAAAATTATAATTATAAAAAATCTTTTATTGTTATCTTTATCTTTGTTAGACTATTTATTTCTTATATAAATTATAATCAAACACATTATTAAAGTCTAGTTAATTGAATTTTATCAAACGTAAATATAATAAGATGGATAATTGCTTTAAAAAAACATGCTTTTTTAAAAAATGAAAAAATATTATTTCAAATAATATTTAAAAAAATATATGATATTGAAAGAAATAAAAATTCCAAGCAAGTATATACAACTATAAGAAAAATTATAATTAAGTGGGATTATATTTAGCGTTTCTGGTAGCTTTAATCCTTGTTAAATGCATTACCTGTCGTTTGGTGTTCTTCTAAAAGATCCAGCGTCACTAATGGATTACCGTCGATTTTGTGTAATCCCTAAAATGACTGTTATTTACCATCCTACTACTAGCAGGTTTGCACTGCCAGCGTTTTGCAAACCCCACTATTGTTAGCGGTTTTGCAAACACCCCTACTGTCAACGGTTTTACAAAATCCATTACTGGCAACAGTTTCAAGACCTTTGTTAATTCGATCTGTTTCATTTTTTTAAATGCATTTTTTAATACACATTAATCCCAAAAAATGAAAAAAAATTATAAAAGACATTTTAGAATATTTGTATTTATATTGAATGTAATATTCATAAAAGGAACAAAACAAAGTCTACAACTTCAAGGCAAAATATTAAAAAAGAAGTTTGTAAAACTAGAGAAATAATATACTATCATTTGTTCTTAATCATACAATTATACATTATTAAAAACAAAATAAAATCATGATTCTTGATCTTGATAATTTGTTTCTTCGTTAGAAAGAATTTCTTGATCATATACCTAACATAAAAAATGATCATATTTAATAACATTTGAATTATAATATAGTAATATATTAAGTTAATCAATATTTAAATATTAGTGATGATGTTTGAAACATAGTAAAGTCATGAGGTAATTCTTTAGTGTATATCAAACTAAATTTTAAATTAAAAAAATTGATGCAAAAGTGAAAAAATGTAAAGAACACTTGAAATTGAGTTAACAAACAGTTCACAAACTAAAAACTTGCTTACATTACATGCATTTGTTATTGGAGCTTGTCACTGTGTAAGAACCAATCATATGTAAACGAGCTCTTAAAATAAAAGTTTCTTTTTTACAAGATTACAAATTAGAGAAAATTTAGTTCAGCAACTAGGGTAAACCTAAAAGTTTAATATACTCAAATCTTGAGATAACAAACTAGTAAAAATACCATTATCTTAACTATATATTATTTAGTTCAGTGATGAATTCATCAACTTATAAATTTAAATCACAGTAACTAACTATGCTTCATTTGTCAATATTTAACATAAAATGTAGCAAAGGCATCTTTCATACTGTATATTATAATAGTAGAAAGTACCATTAAAATGATTTTATTTCTTTCATTTCTGGGTCAAGTGAAAAGTTAATCTCATCATTTAAGCTTTTTGATTTCAGGATCCCCTCCTCTCTGATTTCTCAATAAAAGGAACTTGTTAATGGACAATCCATATTTCAAACTAGTTATATATGTTGACTTCTTCAGGGATTCTAACCAATGGACTTACAAGAGGAATATGGTTAATTGATGCACTTCTTCAAATATTACCTAATATCTTCTTTTGTTTGACTACCAAGAGTTTAGATCCTCTAAGTTCTGAGGTGAAACTACTGTTAGAGAAAATTCAATCAGTTTCTACAAATCAATGAATTATTATCATGTTACTTGTATTATTAAAAGAAATTAGAAACCATTGTTTTTTCGTTTACATGAGTCATCTATTTATATTTTAATGTCTGAAATTCAATCATTGCTTATATTTTATATTTATTTAGTAATTAAAATTTAATTTAATGACTATTTTAATCATAATTAACAACTATTTCATTTGATAGCTAAATATTAATTTCTAATTAAATTTTTTCTTTTCTTTGATAATTAAATATTGATCTTTAAATAATTTTTTTTCTTGTAATGATAAAACATGATATGATCCTTAAAAAAATAAATATATAAAAAAAGATAAATACATTATTCATCTTATTTTATAGAAAATCGGAATATGAATATTATTTGGAATAATCAGTTTCGCGATATTTCGTATGTATAAAAAAAAAAAAAAAAAAAAAAAAGAAGAGAAAAACTTAAAATAAA
>Ga0099825_1009273_pt1 | contig 11297 bp, 5 predicted proteins | sample SiratroredBW_FD_76838 | JGI IMG/M metagenome (GOLD analysis project Ga0099825, IMG submission 76838) | Root nodule microbial communities of legume samples collected from California, USA - Siratro red BW | ecosystem: Host-associated > Plants > Roots > Nodule | place: USA: California | collected...
ATTATATATATATATATATATATATATATATATATATATATATATATTATTGATAGCATTATTAGTATATAAAAAGATAGTCAAATATTATCTAACTGAAAAAATATATTAAAAATTATAAGTTTAATAAGTTGATGTAATTAATATTTATAATTAATATAATGATAATATTTTATATTATAATACTTTAAAATTATATATGTATTGACCTATTTTAGCTATGTATATTATAGTTTTCAGTCATTATTGAAGCACATACACTTGCTTCTAGTAATTTATATATATATATATATATATTGGTAAATTAATATTGACAATATAATAGTAATATTATTGTATTTAGAGCTAAACTAATAATTTAATAAATATAAATTATTATATATAAAATATTTTACAAACATAGACCTATTATATATATATATATATATATATATATATACTAGAATAAATTTTATTGAAAATATTTATATAAATATGCATTTTAATGACTAAAATATGTAAATTATATGTTCATCTATATTTCAAATAAAATTATTTATATTCAATATATTTATACTCATTAGACTATAATATATATATATATATATATATATATATATATATATATAATATATATATATATATATATATAATATATATATATATACACACACGTGTGTGTTATAACTTTTATTATATATAAAAAATTGCATTAACTAAATAGTTATCAGTTGTTGTTGAAATTTAAGAAAAAGAATTTCTAATTCCAAGTTTAATATTTTAATATTTTAAACAATTCCTTCTCCTATTTTTACATCTTACGACTTCAGGCAGCATTTAATCTTATCTTTTTTCTCCTATTGGCTCTTCCTGCTATGCCATTAATTCATATATTTGCAGCATTGAGATACTAAAAGAATTGAATAGCTGCAGATTTACATTACTTTAATTACCAAATAAAATTTACAAGTCTTACATTTGTTTTTTTTATGCAAAGATTTGTGAAATTCTCTTCATCTCTTTCTAAACTGATACTTTGAGGCGGCCACTGAATATAAAAGAACCAAAAATCTCAGGATTAGCAATGTACATATACATTAACTGTGTTTGTGCAATGCCTTTCTAGACAGAAGCCTTTGCCGCAAAGAAAAGTGGTTCCACTAAATTACCATTCTCCTTTACATTTTCAGTGTCAGTGTAGCACGTGACTCTGCAGTGAAACCTCCACTTTCTACTCCCATGGCTTCCTCGTTGCCCTTTGATGCATGAACTCAGATAAAGATCTGTACTTTGGCTGATTCTGGAAATGGGTTCTCGGATTCAGCTTCTGGGTCTCTGCTTTTGCTTTCACTTTGCATGCTTCAGCTTCATTTTCGGTTCCAGAGTGGCTGTAGGAGGAGATGCTACTCTGAAAGGGACTGTGGCCATTGATGACAAAGCTGTGATTGGAACTACTGATGCTGATTTTGTGTGTGCAACTTTGGATTGGTGGCCTCCTGAGAAATGTGACTATGGGAGATGCAGTTGGGGTCTTGCTTCTCTTCTCAATCTGGTATTTTTGCTTTCTTTTCTTCTTTTTTCAAATAGCTGATGAATTTCTGGAAGGTGGTTTTAGAATTATGAGTGTTTCATTTTCTCTGGCTACTTTCCTTTGATGATCCGTTGTCATTCTCTGTTTAATAATGTTTTTTTGTATTGCTATGTTTGAAATGATGTTTGAATCTATAATGCATGCCTACGATCTGCAACATAATTCCAGTAAAAAGAGAGAAATAATTATGTCTATTTTTTAAATAAATATTATGTCAATTTCTGAATATTGTTTGTGGTGGTGAACAAGGTGATAAGATTCTCATCACATCATGATGAGATATTAGTATATACCTTTCTTTATTTTTTCTTAATAATCGATGTTTATTGACTCTGGCTTCCTCAAGGTTTATGGAAATTCATATCTGGGCTGAGTTTTTAGACTTCATTTTTTTGAAAAGCGTGTTCATTTATTGATTAATTATTCTAAGGAGTTCACAAGCGTCTGTTTACAGTACCTTCCAAATCTTATACATCTTTTAATTATCATCTCTTTCAGGACCTCAACAACAAGATTTTTCTAAATGCAGTGAAAGGTAAGAGATAATTTACATCTCTATTGTAATTGAATTTGGCAGGGATCCAATTGTTTCCTTGCTTTTTAGTTTATTAGATGAATGCTTTGAGTTTTGAAAGCTTATCAAGGTATTGTTGTGTTGGCTACAAATGTTGTGCAGCCTTTTCACCTTTGAAACTAAGATTAGGTGGAAGTTTGCAAGACAAGTTAATATATGGCACTGAAGATTACCACCAACCCTGTACTCCTTTTGTTAAGAAAGCTTCTGATATGTTTGGTTTCACGCAAGGGTGCCTCCCAATGAAAAGATGGGATGAACTTAACTCCTTTTTTGAAAAAGCAGGGTAAAATTCAATTCTCCCTGTGATGTACGTGTGTGTTTGGAAACAACAAAATTCACCTTGTTGACATGAAAAACATATTTCTAAAACATCTTTAAACTGTTTATTTCAGGGCTAAGATAATTTTTGGATTAAATGCTCTTGCTGGAAAATCAATTCACGGTAGTTCTGCAACGGGACCTTGGAATTCCACCAATGCTGAGTCCTTTATTAGATATACTGTTAGAAATGGCTATACCATTTATGGATGGGAACTTGGTAAGCATATGCTGTTCTTGTTACAATTTCCAAACCATAGTTACATAATTCTCTCTATAGCTATGTCTTTTGTGTACCGAATTCACTTTACCACAATCTAAATACCAAGTTTTCCTTAAAGAAAGTCTTGTGGAAATCACTATATTCATCAAAATGCTCAAAAAGATGGTATGTTCTTCAGTATTTTTATGTTGAAGGAAATAAAACTGACAATTTCACTCGAGAATTAATCATTTTGTTGTTCTATATCTAGGCATTCTGATCACTTGTCATTGGCAGGCAATGAATTGAGTGGGAGTGGAGTGGGAACAAGCATTAAAGCAGACCAATATGCTTCTGATTTTGCTACTTTACGAGACATAGTTTACAATGAATACAGAGAGATTGATTCTAAGCCACTAGTCATGGCACCTGGAGGGTTCTTTGATGCAACCTGGTTCAGGGAATTTATAAGCAAATGTGGAAAAGCTTTGGATGTGGTCACCCACCACATTTATAACCTTGGACCAGGTACCCCTAACCGAACAGGCAAATATTCATTATATCTTCCCAGTTTCCATAACTTGATTATATTTGAAGGTTGCTTTATCTTAATGTACAGGAGTTGATGAACACCTTGTGGAAAAAATTTTGGACCCTTCCTATCTTGATAAGGAGGCTAGCACATTCAGTGGCCTCAAAGATATACTTGCAAGTACAGGTACCTCAGCTACAGCATGGGTTGGTGAGTCAGGAGGGGCCTACAATAGTGGTCGTCATCTTGTATCCGATGCATTTGTTTATAGTTTCTGGTTAGTGGCAAACTCCCTTTATTCAGATACAATCAAGGGTTTTTTAGAATTTGGGTAAAATATGTTTTCATCTCAAAATATCTTATTTTTTATTTTAGTTTCTATAAAAAGTTAGTTCTTGGTGAGGAACTAAAATCATGAAAACGTACTAAATTTGTATGGTTACTAAAACTGAATTTTGAGCTATTTTAAGAGATCAATATTTTGGCTAATGTTATGATATGACTAACAGGTATTTGGATCAGCTTGGCATGTCAGCTTCTTATAACACTAAAACATATTGCAGACAGAGTTTGATAGGAGGAAACTATGGTTTACTCAATACTACCAATTTCCTGCCAAATCCAGACTACTATAGGTAGTAATAATTGACTTTCAAAGTCTTGTTTATTTTCTATGAGATGGAAAAAAGGCCATATGACCAGTTTGCAAGGGGGACATGCATTTTTCATGTCATAATTTCCATGTTGAAGAATGGGGAACATATTTGTGGACCCACATATGCATAGTTTACTTCATTAATATATAATTCTTCATGAGCTGACATGAATCCAACAAACGTTCCATGCTTCATTAATTGCTTGACACAGTTTTTGGCTAATTTGGAAAGCACCCCTATTCCAATAATACAATAGGGAACCCATTTCAAATACATCCACACTATGTTTCTATGCAAATCTTCTGTCTTCTTTGCAGTGCTCTTCTTTGGCATCGCCTAATGGGAAGACATGTACTGTCAACTACCTTCTCTGGCACAAAAAGGATAAGAGCTTATGCACACTGTGCAAAGCAATCCGTGAGTGAATTTTTTATCTCTTTGATTGGGATACTTGCTCATAAACACACACATAAACACACAGATATACACAGACACACAAAGACACAGGCACACACACAAAGAGTCATAGATAGAGACACACACAGAGATACACACATACATGTGTATATATATATATATATATATATATATAAGGACACAAACAAACGTTATTCATGATATCTATCTTACAGAGGGGAATCACAGTACTGTTGATCAACCTAGACGGCAACACAAGTGTTGAAGCTGATGTAACCTTTGACAACAATGCAAAGAGTTTGAGGCTGAGAAAGATGTCTAGTCATTCAAAGATGATGGAACTACCTCTTGCAAGTGAAAGTGCAAGAGAAGAGTACCATCTAACTCCAGAGGATGGGAATATACATAGCCAAATCATGGTGCTAAATGGAAAACCTCTAAGGGTAAACTCCGATGGTGATATTCCTCCTTTGGATCCTATCTATGTGAACTCATCAGAGCCAATAAATGTTGCTCCTTTCTCTATTGTATTTGCCCATTTACCTGATGCTGTTGCCACAGCTTGCGGCTAGTTAGGTGGCACCAGGGGAAACCAAAAGTGGTTTCACTTGGTGGTTGAGCAAATTACATGGAACATGTGTTAGTTTCCTTCGTATCGTGGAGGAAGAGAAGCCAATTGTGTAGGTTGAGAATTGGGATTTTGATGGTTTTCTGCTTTTAGCCATTATTAAGTTCAATGTGATACAAATTGCAAATTGTAAGTGACACTGAAGGAGGTAACCCCTCTTGCACATTAATGATTGGTTTCTTTCTACAGCTGTAATTCTCCTCTGATGTGGTAGTGTTTTTTACCTTGTTCAATTAAATTTTTAAGAACTTTGTAAATTTGGATATTTTAAATTAAGTTTTTATTCAAAAATTGTTTTATTAGATGTTCAAACACGAGTTAAAAAAGATTGAGAGAGAAAAAAAAACAAGTTAAACGAGATTGGAGAGAAAATAAACAAGTTGATTGATAAGTTAGAAACAAATAAGTTAGATACAAAAAGACTAAACGCGATAATTAAATTAAAATCAAATGGTAAAGTACTTCAATGAAAATAAAGAAAAAACATTAGCAACATCAAATAGAAATTTACTTAAAAAAAATATTAAGCATCCAATAGAATAAATTTTTTTATAAAAATTCAATTAAAAAATCTAGATTTATAATGATTTAGGATTTAATGTTTAAATATTAAAATTGGTCAAATAGGTATTAAATCTTTACTTTCTATTGAAAAGGTTATTTTGTTGAATAAATTTTTGTTGTAAACAATCTAAATTACAATCTACTTCACATAAACCTATTACCATAAGTAAATTATGTAATAATGGATGTAATCTTGTTTTCAAGAAAAGCCAATATATAATAAAATATTATGATAAGACTCATTTATTTATTGTCAATAAACAAGGTAATTATAACCATTTAAACTCATTTATTTATTTCCAATAGACAAGATAATTATAACCATTCAAAATTCATAATGTCATTTATTAACATAAGATGGTCCTCTTAAGAACAAATTTCATTTGATCTATAATTCAATACATTTCATAGTTCCATAAACTATCATCAATTTTTTCACTTTTTCACTTGAGTCCAAGATTCAAAACTAACATGTAAAATATGTTCTATAATGTATAATATCAATCCAAAACATTTTATAACATCTTTAAACAAGAACAAACATCGTTATATACTTACTTTACATTTCATAACATCTAACTCAAAGATTACCTCAACTTCATATAACTATTCAAACTCATAATGTCATTCCCTAACATAAAATACACCATCTCAAGAACAAATTTCATTTCATGTATATTTCAGTATATTTTATAATTTCATAAACTATCATTAAATTTTCACTTGATTTGAAGACTCAATTCTAACTTTCAAGTTGCTCCATCAACTAATTCATAGTCCAACACAATCACATATCATACTCTCATCAGCTTGAAACTCACTTTATATTGTTCAAATTTCAGAACTCAACTAAGAATATCATATATCAAATTTCTATGTAAGGTGAAACCTTTATTTTTATCAAACTAATAATACAAAAATAAATTTTCAACATTTCTTACCCATTCTCAATGAAATGCCCACTACCTAAGGGGTACATGCCTAAAACATAAACATCCAATTCTAAATCATTTATATACAATACTTAACAAGGATAACTTCTCTCATTCAAAATTAACTTAAATTACAAGGATTCACAAAGAAAAAGTGAGAAAAATTTTAAGATTCTCCTTATCTAATCAATATAAATAGAAAATAATAAAATTCCAAATCAAGATTAAATTAGTTGAAGTCCCTTTTTTCAACTAACTAAAGTAAAATAAGTAAAAGGATAATTAAAAGATTTTCAAAGGAATGAGAAACTTATTCCAATTCAAACTCTTTAATGATAGAAACGATTTTTTAACTCACGAGCTATTACAAAATAGGACTTAATATTGAAAAGGAGGAGATATACGTTGTGAGAATCTTAGATAAATAAAAGAAAAAAAAACTTAGAAAAAGATTGAAAGAGATTGCATACATGTGAAAGAAGAGAGAAAAATAAGAGATTTTCACACCACTAAATTTTGCTTATTACTATTTTAACCTTTAAAAACTAATTAATTTATAATTTAGGTAACATTATTTTAAATTTTAGATTAAAAGGAATGGCAAAGTTATGAAAATATCCTAAAACTTTTAAAGTTCAAATCAAATATTAAACCTTTATTATATAATACCAACACAACATTCTATAAAAGAAATTCTCATAAAACTACAAATATTGTATAAATATAATTTAAATTTATTAATAGCGTAGATATATTTTACATAATTATTTAAAATAAATAAATTATACTCATGTAAAACAATTTGACACATCTATCTAATTACAAATTGGATAGTAAATCTGTTGAATTCACATTAACTTTTCAAAATTATATTAATAATATTTTTTATTGTTTAATATTATAAAATAATTTACTCATTATTTAATTACAAATGATCCATTACAATATAATTATACTTTTTAATAATAACTATTTTAAAAATTTGTAATTAATTTATTGTTTTGAAAAGTGATGAAACATAAGATATAACTCACGTGGTAGGTGTCGAGTTGATTTGGGTAAACGAAACCATTAGGAACCTTGACACTAACACAAACTCTAATCAAACACAGGGATTTTGACAAAAGTGAACAAAGCGAAACCGTGGAATAAAAGATTCCTCACGCAGGGTTCGTTTCCCTCTCTTCTCTTCTCTTGTGTTGCTCCTTCACACAACTTCCCTCTCTGCAAGCCAAGAATTTGTGCTCTTACATTCATTCCTCTCTTTCTTCCCCTCTTTCTCGCCGCTCCGAGATCTGCACAACATTTTAGGTAATACCTACTTTTTCTTCGTCGTTAAGATTTCAATTTCGCTACGTTGTTATCACATGTAATTGTACGTACCCTATGCCTTTGTGTTTTCTCGCTCTTTTCATTAATTTAACTGTCGGTGGTGATCATCAAGTTCAGCTAGAAATTTGAATGCTATCTTTCGGATTAGGTTGATGCATGGACAAAAGTGGTAAAACGGTGTCGTTTGATTTGAGCTGCGGTCATTTTGGATTATGTTGTTATTATGTACAGTATCGGCTGTTTGAGTTTCTCTGTTTTGTTGTTTTGGTTGATTTTTTTCTTCCGCGGATTTCACTCGATGAGACTCCTTGCATTATGATCCCTTTCCTTTAAAAGACGATGTCGTTTTCTCTTAAAGACTTTACTCAGCTACCAACATTTACTTTGAACCTTAATCTAGACAATAGTTAACCCTTCTTGTACCCTGATTTTTAAGCTCCATTTGTTGAACTTAAGCAGAGAACCCAACCCAAAAGACAATCCATTAAATAGGAGAGTCTCGAGAGTTATTCACTCAATGCACGAAACTTCACTTTTGCGTGGTGATGGTGATGTTATTTTTGCAATGAAATGTGTTGCAGTTTACTTCCTGTTGTTGGTAAGCATTTATGAAAGGATGCAGATTTGGGTTTCTAATCGTGCTATTTTATTTTAATTGGGATTGGGACTGAAAAGTACTACCCTTATCTTTTTTGTTCCATGGATTAAAAGATGTCATAATGTTCTATTATGAATCAGTCTGTCCTAGAGAAAACATCATCTTCCAATTTTTTTTTGAAAATGGTTTTTCTCAAACTATTTATACATGTAACGAGAGGGCTGTCTACTATTTAATTTTTGGTCCATTTTACTAACTATTGGCTTCTATGGTTTTCTCCTCATGCCCAAACCACTTAAGGAGGGATTCTACCATTATCTTTTATTTATTTTTCTGTAACGTTTGCTACCCCAACTTTTTTTAAAATTCTTTTCTAATCCTATCTTCTCTGATATATTGGCGTATCCAGTGCAACATTCTCATGTGTTATGCTGACATCACTCTCTTGATGCCTTTTTGTTGTCCATTGGTTTGTTGCATGCAGCATGACAAATTGGAATGGAGACAGTATTAAAGATTAGCGTGTAGTATTTTTATGCTTTTCAATTACTGAGGACAAGCTCTGGTATTCGCTATAACTAAAATGAGAATTGGAATTGATGCAGTATTGGGCAAATGCAACTGCTAGTGAAAATTGGGTAGCTAATTTGTGGAGTGACACGCCCCTGGAACTTGGAAAGCTGTGGTAATGGATCTTGATGGGGGGAGTTCGTCATCAGTTAGCAAAGGAGTGCAGGAAATTCCAGGACGTTCAGCACATGGTGGTGAGTGTTACTTTCTCGGCAGGTTTTCAACTATTTCTGAAAGATTAGACACTGCAAGTTTTGGTAATGCATTAATGGTTTTTCTAATAGATGATTTATATTTATATTGGCAACGATATGATTAATGAATGAATCACTTCTTATTTTGTTTCATTTGGACCTGTATAATAAACTGGAAACAAAACAGGGTTTTGTCAGGAGAGTTCAGTTACTGGTTTCTTTACATGAATTGAATGCTATTGAATGATTTTTTTATTTTCATTTTTTTTATAATTCTGCCTCTTCTTGAAGCATGATATAAGAATGAAATTGTAAATTGTTTCATCACCAGTAACAATAATCAAAATACTGATATTAGTAATCACTGTCTGCAGTTACAAAGAAGGATAGAAGATATTGTATTTAGTTGTCCTCCTTGAATGCATAAGTTTTTGTTGTAGAGGGAGCGGAAGAGAGAGAGAGAGAGCTAGAAAAAATAATCTAGAGAGTTTAGAGAATGAAAAAGCTTATTCAATTGAGTACATATATTATTCACACATATCTTTGTAATAGACTTAGGGCTTGCTTGGACAAGCTTCTCCATAATCATTTATTGGTGAGAAAAAGAAGAAACCAATGGAATGAGCTTCTCCATTAGCTAAAATGAACTTGTGCACAAGTTAAAAATAAAAATTTAGAGAAGTTGTATGAGAGAAATTCTACAAAGTAGCTTATGCATAAACTAATTTTAGCTTATAGAGAAACCCCCATTTCAAATTTTTTCTTCTACAAGTACTTAAGGAGAAACCTGTATGTTAAAATTATGATTGTTATTTTATTGTACTCCTCTCTTCTAGCCTAAGGGTTGAGCAAGAAGTAGCGCTGGAGCTAAGTACCTCATGGCAGCAACTACATGGCTGAAGCCATTTCTCCATTGTTAAAATTTGGAGATACATAGGATACTTGACCAATATGTTAATGAAGTTGTCATTCACATGGCATCAAACCCAGTATTTCATGAGTGAACTAAACACATAAAAATTTGTTTGTCATTTTGTGGGAGAGAAGCTGTTATGTGGAGAAATCATCACTGACTTTGTCAACTCTAGTGACCAAGGTAGTTAAAATCAAAATTCGTAAGATTGTAGGATTATAGATTTTATATACTATATGTGATCTAAATCCCTTGCGGGATTGTGACACAACAAAATCATGGATCATCGAATAAATTCCTAATAACATGTCAATCACGATTTTCTTCAAATTGTCCACTGCACTAACTATTCATCTTCTTGAATAAATTGATTAAGTTCAAATAAATCTAACCTTAATTAAAAATTAGTTCAATTAAATTTTTACCTTGCTATGTGTGTTTTCAGCCGCAACGTCATGAGTTAAAACTAATATAGTTAAATTTCACCTTGTATTTCCAACATTGCAACACCTAGTTACTCTCTCCCAGTGAATTGGGTTTTAATTAAAACAAATTCCAGACCCAATTAAAAATTAACCATGTATTTTGATATGCACCCTTCATTTTCTTGGTGGAACAAATTTCAATTAAAATAAAACTCAATTAAGACACTTTTTTTAACGTACGAAACTCAAAAATTACAGTCACACACTCAAGTTACATATAGAAAGTAAAATTTACAATCTGAATTATGATCTCACAATTTACGATTTTGTGAACTTTTCACGGTTTTAATCATAATCTCGATTTAACTACCTTGTCATTCTCCAACTTGAAGACATGCTCACTATCTCGTATTAATCACATTTGTAACTATCTTGACTCATATGACATATATGCTCCAACTTGAGCGGGAGTGTTGATGATATAATTTGAACTCTGTAATCAGGGAAATATGAACAACTGAAAATTAGTGATATTTTCCATTATTAGGATTCCGTATATTATATTAGAATGATTATAAATAAAGGATTTATGTGTGTGATTAAATACACGATTCACAACAACAGAGAAACTCTATGTACAGCTTTCATAAAGCTACTTTTTGAGTGTATGTACCTAACCTAGGGTTGAGTGTTACAGGATATAACTTTTCCTTGTATTGTACTCTCCTCTTTCCATATATATATATATATATATATATATATATATATATATATATATATATATATATATATATATATATAATAAAAATAATATAAAAACATTTTTATTCTTTTATTTTATATTATATATAAATACACATTTTTTCTAA
>Ga0099825_1009278_pt1 | contig 11293 bp, 5 predicted proteins | sample SiratroredBW_FD_76838 | JGI IMG/M metagenome (GOLD analysis project Ga0099825, IMG submission 76838) | Root nodule microbial communities of legume samples collected from California, USA - Siratro red BW | ecosystem: Host-associated > Plants > Roots > Nodule | place: USA: California | collected...
AACATGCCTATAAATTAATATATTTACTCATCCCATGTTATTACATAAATGTTTATGAAAAAGTCTTTTTAAAATTTTATATAATAAAACTGATAAAAATTATTAAAGTTAGTCACATGCAAAACAATTAAAAAATATATTACCCTTCCAGTCTTATAGTCTTATATTGTAAAATTGAATCTTCATATTTGAATGTTTTTAAGAAATTTTCTTGAACAATAGTATTTTTAAGAATTATTTTAATTGATCTTGTTGAGTCATGTATCTATAAATCTTATAACTTAAATATTTAATTTTACTTTTAATTTTTTTAATACATTTTAAAATTTAAGTTAAATTTAATTTGATTTAACAACTACTTTAAAAAAATTCAACCATATAAAAATCCTATTATTTTATACTTACTTTTCTTAATGGTATATTTGTGTGGAGGAAAAAAAAGGATAATTATTATTTGATTTTTTTATTTAAAAGAAGGAGAAATAAAATAGAGAGAAAAGTTGAATTCCGAAAACAAAAACTCAAATAATAAGAAAAGAATATTTCAATTTCTCTCTATATGAAATTTCAAAACTTTCTCACTTCCGATTTTCTTTCCCCTCTACAAACAAATCATATTGTCTATATATTTCTTTCAATTGACCCTATTTTAAATTTTTTTTATTTTTAAAATATTAATAAATCGGTATTACAAATTATCTAACACAAATATGTAGTTTAATAATGTTTATTTATTATAAATATTAATTATAATATAATTTATATAATAAATACATTTTTTATTATTAGTTATAATTATCAAAAAAATATTTATTTTATATATTGAAACGCTAAAACATGATTTCTAAAAATTGCAAAATACATAACTTTTGTGCAAGTTTGACATCAGCTCGAACTATATATTATTTTTATATCTGTGTTATGTACGATACCAATCTTGAAATTCTTTTCCTTTCTAACGGGAGTAATCAATATCAATGATAACAGATGGAAAAGAAGAAAAAAAAAGCCTTTTACGAGCAGGGGAGTTATCAATATCAATGATATTGAATATTTAAAATAACATATGAAAAAAAAAAAAAAAACTTTTGAAAGAGAGAAAAATAAAGGTTAAGATAAAAAAAGTCAGAAGAATAACATATTTTTCTTTCTCAAAACTACGTGGATAGAAATATGTTTTATAATGGAAAGAAAATGATGGATTATATGTTGTTTAAGGATTTATGTGCATGTGTTATCGATTATATAAAATTAATTATAAGTTATTTATTATTTAAAAAATAAATAGCAATAAAATATAAGATTTTTAAACTAGTCTGCATACTTTCTCCTTCACATGTGTCAAAACCCTAATTTCCAATTGTTAGGTGACGTGGAAGAATTAAAACACCTAATTATACGTTTTGCATTGATTAGAGAAACCGAAAGCTGACCCAACTCGCGACTTGAAGCAAATTAATTTGTAGATTTCTTTGGAAAATCTGTAGCTTCCATCATTTCCAAAATAAAGTGTCTTCTAACCACAACCAAACCAATAAAAACTTAGCATAAGTTCATAATCACCATTAAAAATTAATTTAATAATCACCATATAAGTCAGTGTTGCACTATTTCCTAGATTTAGGGGGTACTTGCCTAGTGTCACCTATCCCTCGACATCGATAAATGCAGAGTGGTTGTCATGTCATATTTGACAAGTTTAGTAGAAGGTTGTCTTTGTTTTCTTTTTCACAGTGCTTAGTTTGAGTTTGAGATGGTACTAACAAAAATAAAGTTCCAAAACAAATGGGGCACATTCAGAGGACAATTTGCTGTTTCTATATACAATATCAGATATGTCTGTATATAAGTTGCGTTAGTGAATAAGCAAGACATACATGTCCACTGTGTTTCAGTATTTGATTTTTTTTTTTTCCTATTCTGGTGAATTTCTTTTTAAAACTATCAGATGGACAATTGTTTTTTTTTAATTTCCACTATTAGTAAATCATGCTAAATTAGAACAATTTTATTAAGATGAAATTATATTATTGATACGATTTGATTAATAATGAAATCGTGTTAATTTGATAAAATTTATTTATAATAGAAATAAATTTTTAATTTATCTATTATGGGAATTTAAAAAAAAAATTGTATCTGAATAGGAAAAAAATCTCAATATTTGATAGAAAGAAAAACTAAGATTGATAAGACATGGATTTGGAAAAGTCAATTTAGAGAAAGATACGTTCAATTATCTGTAGAATCCTTATAAAACTTGAAAAATGGACTGTTGGAGATGCAAATGTCAATTTTCATACATTACAATGGAATGGATTATGCTATCACATTATGTATATGGACAGAAAGATAGTTTTGATAGGAACTGGATAAGCTGATATCTCTACTCATTTGTGTTCATTTTTCACTTTATTTTTCTTCTATTAACTCTATATTTAACCTATTATCCTTTTTATTTCTTTCCTTCACGTTTCATTTGTAGAAAAAAAACCTTTATTTGAAACATTTCTTTAGACTTTGTTTCCCATTCTTTCTCTCAATTCCACACTGTTTCTGTTCAACAAAGACTCTTACTATAACACGAAGTGATAAGTGGGCCCAGGAAAAAAATGAGAGAAAAGGAGAACATAATAGATATAAGAAGTAATAAGAAGAAAAAAGAAGACATGGATCAAAAAGTAAATAATATAAAAGTATGTATCAAAGTGGTAAGACGAAGATCCATTTAGTTTTAATAATATTTCACATATATATGAGTATGAAACAATCTTAACAAATATTTATGTAACACTTATATTTTTTATGATAATAAACACTTTTGAAAAAGGAAGTAACAAATGTAGTATGAAAAATGAAATACGTACCCCAATAAGGCGTTAATGAAGAGCCAGAACCAAATCGACCACCTCAACTTCTTTTGGCGGCCTCTGCAAAAAACAGTGAGATGAAGATGTGAAGAAAGTTGATACATGCAGAAGAATAAGCAACAACATGAATGAAAGAAAAGCTCAAACCTTTCAAAGTAGAAAGCAAAAGGGGCAACACAAACAGCAGCAACAACGTGACGGTAGGCAATGAGTGCGAAAATGAAAGTGCCCTCAACAAGTATAACCCTCGATAGAATCTGCATCCCCGTTGCAAAAACTTGCACCAAAACCATGCTAAGCATGGTCTGCGACGCCTTGAACCATTCCTTAACAATTTTCATCTTCTATGCTTCTCTCTTTCTCAGTCTCTTCTGAATTGTCCTTATCTGAAGAGAAAAGAATGAAGCAAAATGTGGGCAGAAAAGGGTTTTGTTTTGGGTTGGCACAGGAATCAGGGAGTGAAGTTTGTATTATCTTATTAGGTCAGGAAAAAGGTAAAAAGATAGAATCTAATGTTGAGATCGCAAACATGGCTCAAAAGGCATAAGCATAAGTAAAAGTTGGAAAGTTTTGGAGGGTAGAGAATGATAATAGATGCCATTGCACAAACAATATAGTAAGTTAGGAAACTCTCGTGTCAGCCATGTTTCTGGCTTCATGTATATTATACATGCATTATTAATTAAGTAGGGACATTTTCCAAGGATATTTCACACATCACATTATTGATAGTATGAGATTTTTTTTTTTTCTAACTTTGTTGTACTTTTTTTACATTAATACTTAAAATGAGTAAAAAATATATTTTTTTACCAAAATAAATAAATTTTATCAATATAGGATTTTAAAGACATGATTTGAGGATTGTTAAATAGAAAGCGATTTTAATTAACAACATTAATTAAAATGGTTTCTTTATGTCTAGTGTCAAATAATTAAAATATGATTGTAGAGAAAAAAAAATTTAATTAATGTCTTTAATTGAAACCTCAAAATCATTTTAGAGAGAAATCAAAAATCTCTAAATTCACTCAACTTTAAGAGAAAAGTTATCTATACTAAATAAATTTAAATAAATTAATTCTAATTTTGTTCAACAGATCTTGATACATGCAAGGATAGAACACTTGAGAAACCAAAAGAAGAAAAGACATGAAGAATAAATAAAAGAAGTATGACATAAAAAAGGAATATGGAGAAATAAAAAAAAAAGTTGAACATTTTAAGATAGAAGAAATTTGAGAGAATGCAAGAAGAGAAATAAGAATAATTTAACTTTTGGAGCATCTTACCAATCAAATAAATTCAAGCCTAAAGAGTGTTAGATCACTAAGAACCGTTATTACATATTCTAACTAAATACAAGTGGAGCACCTTCTAACTACATGCAACTCCTATCATTATATCTTCTAACTAAATACAACTCTCATCGTTGTACCTTCTAACTAACTACAAAAAAAAAATTTCATTTAGAAATTATTACATACGGATTTTTATATACGAACTTATTAGATACGAATTTTACATATAGATTTATTATCTACAGATCCAAATCCATATGTAATTACATATGGATCCAAACTTTTATATGTAATAACGTACGGATTTTACATACGGATTTATTATATACGGATTTTACATACAGATTTATTATATACAAATTTTATATACGGATTTTACATACGGATCCAAATCCATATGTAATTCCATATGATTGTAAAGTTGATATTGTTGTAGTGGTTATGACTTGTGTATGTATGCTGAAGGACTTGGGTTCAAATTCTTCTCTCAACACTTTAGGATTAATAATAATATAAATGTTATTAATAATAAAATTAGTAATAATAGAAATATAATAATAATCATAATAATAAAGGATTAATAATAATATAAATGTTATTAATACTGAAATTAGTAATAATAGAAATATAATAATAATCATAATAATAAATAGTTTATTTTAAAAAATATTTTATACTTACATACGGATTTTTGTCTGTATGTAAGATAATTTTAAATTTTGTCCATTATGGATTTTTGTTGTAGGTAAATGCCATTTTTCTTATAGTATAAATGCAACTCTCATCATTACACCTTTTAACTAAATGCAACTCTCATCATTGTATCTAAATTATCCCATTCATGAATCTTCAAAGTCATTGCTCATTCATACCTTCCTCACTACTTATGCACTTACAAGAGATTAGTTACTCTTAATTATAGTCAACTTTATTAATCTTTTGTTAACCTTTTGACTTTTGGATGTCCATCAACTATTATAAATAGGATTTCAATCTTTTTTACAAATCATGAAATGATGAATTAGATAGTGTAAAAGTATCTTTAAAGGTGTTTCTTGAAAGTTGAGTTTATCCTTTGTCTTGTTGTTTGAGTTCTTATCTTGAGAAGTTTTCTCATTCCTCTAGTACTTATTCTTAAAATTCTTTTCATATGTGGTGTGCTTTATTCCATTCATATCCTAATCATATTAGGGTACTATTTAAAATTAAATTAGCTTTCGTTACCTATTTAAGTTATTAAACACAAGACTAAAAGTTTCAATTCCACATAACAACGACAAAAAGACATAATTAACATTTACATATATATATATATATATATATATATATATATATATTAAATTTTATAAAAATAATCAGTTATACAAAAAAGATAAATTATATATTGATTTTTTAAGTATAATCGATTATAACAAGTTAATCGATTATACGTTATTTTACACTTTCAATACAAATTCAATATTTCAATACAAATTCAATAGAAAAACATTTAAAACTATAATTTTAATATATACTCATTTCATAATATTATTATTATTATTATTATTATTATTATTATTATTATTATTATTATTATATATAAAATATAATTAATTACATATTATTGAATAATAAAAAAATATATATATATATATATATAATAAATATATATATATATATATATATATATATATAATCGATATATATTAATTGATTATATATAATATTTAAAATTAAAATATTAAATTTTATTTAAATTTTATAATAAAAATGTTAAATAATAATATTAATTATTAATAATATAAATATAGTTATAATCTAATAAAAATTAAAATAATTATTTACAAAAGAATTATATAATAATAATTCTCTTGTTATTATAAAATAATAATATTATTTAAATTTAATATACAAATTCTTTTAAAAAAATTATAATTTTATAATTTTATACTTTAAATATTAATCACATTCAATAAATTAATTACATTATATTTTATTATAAGTTAAATTTTAATTCAAAGATAATTATGTAATTTAATATTTTTACAACTTTTTTAAAATAAGTTATCAATTACATCAAATAAATAAATAATTTTTGTTGTAATTATTTTAAATTTTAAAGATAAATTTTTAATTTTATATATTTTATCATATTTATCGCATCACTCACACACTTTCCATTCAACTTTTACTATATTTCTTTTAATTTAAACAACTTAACTTTAGATATACTTTTTTATCTTAAATCTATTTTCTCAAATATACTTGTCGATATCATTATTATTATTATTATTATTATTATTATTATTATTATTATTATTATTATTATTATTATTATTATTATTAATAAAGTAATATTAACATTAATATTGATATCAATAATATTAATATTAATATTAATATTAATTATATATAATAATAACATTAATTATAATATAGTAATAATATCAATAATAATAATAAAAATAAAAACAGTAATAAATTTAATATTATTAAAATTAATAACAATTTCATAATTTTAATCCTTATTAAAATATTTCAATATATAATATAAATTTTATTAATTAAAATATTTATAATTTCAATTACTATAATTATTATTTTAATTAATTTCATTTAAAAAATATTAAATTAATAAACAATGCATATTTCCGTCTATATACTACGTCATAGGTTATGAATAACTTAAAAAAATTCTTAATTAAAACTTTATTTCCTAAACATTAATATTTAATTTAATGAATTATAATTTTATTTTAGTTTCTGCTTTATTAAATTTCTTTATAAATCATTTTTATTAATAACAATTTCTTTTAAACATAAAATTAAATAACAGTATTTAATATTAATTTGTTATTTTTATTCAAATGAAACTTTTATTGCCAATATTAATTATCTAAAAGACAAATAATTAAAAAGATCATTTTCTATTTTTTAAAGAGAAAAATCATATTAGAATTCACTTCTCCAATAACAAAATTCTGATCCATTTTCGTATGTGTAATTATTTCCTATTGAGTTTACTTGTATAAATTCCTTTTTACATATATATTATTTAGGAAAAGAATTCTCGTAATTATTGATATAAGTAGGAAATATCACACACAGTGCTGAAATGTTGAATAAAAAAAACATCAAACTAAATACTCAAAAAAAAAAAAAAAAAAAAAAAAAAAAAAACAAAAAAAAAAAAAAAAAAACAATGAGGAAAACCCTAGATTCAAACTAGAAAAAATAAAAACAAGGATACATTATTGCACAATAATAATTACAATTTGAAAAAAGAAAAAAATAATATATAAAGTAATGGTTAAATGAAGCATACAAAAGAGTAAATTTGATAAAAAAAAATAAAAAATAAGATCACAAAATAAAAATAGTAAAAGTAGCTAATCTAACAGGGAAATAAAAGAGCAGTTGATTTTGCACTGTACAAATTATTTCTGCATTAATCAAATTTTTAATATACCATTAACGTGTTTATTATTTTTATTTTAAAATTTATTGTTAAATAATTTACAAGATTAGAAGCATTTATGTCATATGTATAATTACGTTTTAAAAAATATAATATATTTTTATTTTTTTTAACAACAATAAAAATAATATTTAATAAATTTTAAAAGATATGATATATTTTTATTTTTCTTAACAATAATAAAATAATATTTCATGATTATTTTATTTTTTATTAGTTTGTTAAAATAAAATATTTTATTGTTAAAATATTTATAATTTTAGTTTGTTAAAATAAAATGTTTTTCTATTAAGATATTTATAACTTTAATTTATTAAAATAAAATATTTTACTGATAAAATATTTATAATTTGAGATTAATGATATAATTAATTTTAGAAATTTAGTTAAACATATTATTTTTAAAATATTTAGTTTTGTGATAACAAATGTTAGTGAAAAAAAAATCTTAATACTTATAAGATTGCTTTTAGATTGGAAAAGCAAAAATTTGTATTTATTGTTAGCAAGCAATTGCTAAAAAAAGTTATCATATCCTTTGAAATATAGATATGAAAGAGAAAAGATTTTTTTATTACACTCACCTAAAATAACGCTTAACTCAATTGGTATAAAAGAAAGAAACAAAATTATTTAATAAAAAATAAAAATAATAAAAATATTATCAATATATTAAAAATTTATTAAATATAGAAAGCAAATTGTAAAAAAAATAAAAAATAAAAAAAAAATAGGAAAAGTAGCAGACGAATTACTTGCATGAAGACGAATTACATTACTTGCGGATGAGGACTAATTCATGTGTAAGATGTGAACAAACTAAGAAATTAGAATGAAGAGGTTTTACTAGGGTTTTATTAAAAGCTACCGGAGAATAGAATTAGGAAGAGGAAGAAGATTGATGCGCAGGAAACAACTGCAGAGAACTCCACCGCTCGACAATGACGACCGTTTTGAAAACCAACGCCGTGAGAAACGCCGTGCGTTGTTTGGGTCAATCCTTGGCTTCTACTAGCCGCACTCCTTCCGTTCCGTCTCGTTTCTCCTCCGTTCGCTACCTCCGCACTGGTCGCGATCCTAGTTCCAGGTTAGTTTCGTTGCTTCTAGGTTTCGCCGACAAACAATTTTTTTTTTCTTTTTGCATTTTTAATTTTGAGGCGCTGTTGATTAGGACCTATGAGATTACTCCCCCGATGAATTGGGGGGTTCGGATTGTGCCGGAGAAGAAGGCGTTTGTGATTGAGCGATTCGGGAAGTACGTTAAGACTCTTCCCTCTGGAATCCATTTTTTGATTCCTTTCGTTGATCGTATCGCCTATGTGCATTCGCTCAAGGAGGAGGCTATTAACATCCCTGACCAGAGTGCAATTACCAAGGACAATGTCACCATCCTCATCGATGGTGTGCTTTATGTCAAGGTTTGAACTATTTTTTTGGTCAGCAATTCTGAAATAAAGGTTACAAGGTAGAGTTAATAGAGGTTTAAATTAATTTATTTATAAGTTGATTTGTAGAAATTATCTCACTTGGCTTCTGCAATAGCTGTTTTTAGTTTAGGTATAAGCTAATTTGAACTTATGGGGAGAGTTTGATTCATTTTTACCTTTTTATTTTCTTCTTTGAGAAGTTTGTCCAGTCTAGATCATATTTTTATTTGTTTATTTATTATTTTTATTTTTTTTGGAGTGCAGATTGTGGATCCTAAGCTCGCGTCTTATGGGGTGGAGAATCCGATTTATGCTGTCATTCAGTTGGCGCAAACGACAATGCGTAGTGAGCTTGGTAAGATTACTCTTGACAAGACCTTTGAGGAAAGGGACACCCTCAATGAAAAGATTGTGGTGAGTTTAGTTATAAGTTCTTCCAATTTGTTGTTTGTGCTGGTCATTTTATTCCCCTTCCCTTACATGAGGAAGTATCTTAGATACTTTAATTTCAAGTCACGCATAACACCTTGTTGGTGGAAGTCTTCTATAAAGCAGAAGATAAAATAGTTGTGAAAAGTAAAGACATGTCTACTTTGATGGAGCTGTGCAAATTATGGAAAGGATGATTCTTGTAACATAAATTTCGTAGTCCTATACCTATGGCGTTTGGGTCTAATAGAAGGGGCTAGTCACTCATAGCATGGCGAAATAAGGTTGAATTGAATCTTTGCAGGGAGAGATATTAACACTTGGTGTGAGGTCGTGTTTTGAATAGGATTGTCTCAAATGGAGGTAACCTGTGAGTAACAAAAGAAGTGAAAAAAACAAGTCAAAGTCCTACTTCAATCCAGTCATATATAGGAAAGAAAAAGAGAAACCAGACAATAGCTGAAGATAAAAAATTTGTAGTGGTTGTGCTGGTTGGTGATATTGGTTTCTTTTCTACTCTGAGTCCTTAACTTATTATAACATAGGCTAGGAATTAATTTTTACAACTGGTTATGGGTTTATATATTAGATTTATTTAGAAAGGTTGGCATAGTAAGCATGATTTATAAGCCAGCTTGGTGCCAAGGAATTGGTATTTAACAATGACAGGAAGAGATAATAAACAGGATCTAACAGATATGCACTAGCCCTTCCATAGGAGTTAGTCTTTTTGACGTACCCTAAAAAATATACTGACATAGTTAGTCTTGTATTCACCATATAATGGTTAATTGTGTGACAAAATTATTGCAGGAAGCCATTAATGTGGCTGCAAAAAGTTGGGGTCTGGAGTGCCTTCGATATGAAATAAGTAAGTTTTGGCCGTGTATAAATAATTTTACTGTATTTTTTACTTGATAGTTTCTGTGTAATCTTTTTGCGGTTTTCCTTCTGTAGGGGATATCTCTCCTCCACGTGGAGTGAGAGCAGCTATGGAGATGCAAGCTGAAGCAGAAAGAAAAAAGAGAGCTCAAATTCTTGAGTCGGAAGGTAATCAATTGGTATTCAAACTTCAGTTTATCCTTTTTTTGCATTGTTTTTCATCATGAAATTAGTTTTAGTATCCGTATCATTCAACTGAAAAGGGATCCTCCTTCCTGTAGCTTCTAAGTTTACTGGCATTGATATCCTGTAGTTGTTAAACAGGAACAAGGCAGGCGCACATAAACATTGCTGATGGAAAGAAGAGTTCAGTGATCTTAGAATCAGAAGCTGCGAGGATGGATCAAGTTAACAGAGCTCAAGGTTACTTTCATCTTGATAAATTAGTTCCAACTTCCATTTATGTTTCAATATTAATTCTTTAAGATAAGCTTTGATGTCTGGTGAACATGACGTGATATAATATCCCTTCATATTAATTCAACCTATTGTTTATATCAAGGTTATTTCCTTGGTGCATTCTCTTGTTGAGAGGAATGATCTTATGCACATCAATATGATAACGAATTGTGGATTGGAGTCTAAAGAGTAGCTGATTTGTGTTTTTTTTTAATAATATTTCATGATTAATGAGCTGATCTATTTGATATGATATCTTCTGTTTTCTTCATATATTAATTTCTGTTGGTTGATTTGTTATCTTCAAAACCTAATGATTAACATTATTCTTGTTCAGGTGAGGCTGAAGCTATCCTAGCTAAAGCAAAAGCAACGGCTGAGGGACTGGCTCGCGTATCAACAGCCCTAAAGGAAAATGGAGGACCTGAGGTGAGGATCTTCATGTTCATATTTTGTATATCGCGGCCT
>Ga0099825_1009279_pt1 | contig 11293 bp, 2 predicted proteins | sample SiratroredBW_FD_76838 | JGI IMG/M metagenome (GOLD analysis project Ga0099825, IMG submission 76838) | Root nodule microbial communities of legume samples collected from California, USA - Siratro red BW | ecosystem: Host-associated > Plants > Roots > Nodule | place: USA: California | collected...
CAAGATCTTTAAACCATGCAAACATAAGAAGACTCATCAAATTGAGTTACTATGTGCAAGAAGTGAATTCATTTGAAGTTGTTAGACCATCTACAACACTTAAAATCTGACTCATGAATATTAATAAAGATATGAGAATGGAAATTTCTTTATTGAAAAGTTGAGTGCAACAAAAAATATGTTAGCTAAAAGACTATTCACTCTTTATTGAGCTTTGGCATTACGGTAAAATAAAAAATATGTAACAAGCAATATAGTCATTTGTCCAACAGATATAAATAGAAGAACCTTTTTATGTAGAATAAAAAATATCTTATTTAAATATATAAGTTGTAATTCTTGAATGTCATCTTACGATATCAAAGTGGTGTAAAATCATTATACTGTCTATCAAAAATTTAGAATGAATCTTCTTTGTAGATTTTTCACTTTTGTGAAGTTATCTCATCGAAGGAAAGCTTAGAATCCATATTCTGTCATAGAAAATTTTCCTTGCAATCAACATTTTTCTTTTTTTGTTGTAGCTATAAGTAATAGTTTGAGAATAATCGTGAAATTCTAAGTAGTTTAGTGCTATAAAGAATAATTGTGTTATTTATCTTAAATTGAAAGAAAGGTGATATCCAAGAGTAATCTTGTGTATTCATGTAAGTCCGTCATAGGTAACAGTGAGATTACTTATAATATGTTTAATTATAATGGAATTCTTTTAAGTTTTTTTAAAAAATAATTAGATGTATCTCAATTTGAGTGAACTATTAGAAAAAAAAATAACTCTTCATTATCGTTTACATTATACATTTATATTATTTTTCATATTCTAGCATATATTTTTGTGAAATCTTCTCAAAGTGTTGTACTGACTATTCATATATATATATATATATATATATATATATATATATATATATATATATATATATATATATATATATATATTTTGAAAAATCTTGAAAAAAGTTTTAAATGTTCTATTTATTGATCTAGGTATACAAAGTTTAAAGACTCATTTGTTTAATAATTGTAATTTGATGATAACAACTTAATATATTTCGTAATATTGCTTTCATGTGTAATTAAGTGTAATTCACTTATTTGTTAGACTATGTATCATATTATAAATTGTCTTTAATTTAAATTAAACTTTATAAAAAAACCTTTCTAAAACTTCTTTAAGAACTTATAAATCATTTATTATAACATAATTATTATAAGTGATTTAGTTGAGTGTCAATAATAATAATTGATTATTAGAAATCTGCTTTTAATACTTAACTCTGTTAGCAATTGACTATCACCTAAATATGTAAATAATTAATTAGATATTTATTTTGGATTTTCAAATTCAACATGAAAAAAAAATCAGTTAATCTTATAATTAATTATCTCAAACTTGTTGGAGATACAAAGTTTATATTAAATTAATTATTTCTCGTAATAATTAATTAGATGGTTCAAGTTGTGTTTTAAGAAAAAAAATCTTTATAAATAGTATATTAAGACAACACATAATATTTTTTTATGAAATGCTTTAAATGTTTTTTTAAGGTATCAATTGCACTTGCTCAAAATATTCTATAGACTCTTTTGCTTCAAGAAACATTCTAAGAACTTTTGAAAGAAACTATGATCATTCTTTTTGTGAAAATTTTTCATAGACATCCTGATAACGTTTTTGAATTTTCTAATTGCTCTTAATCTTTTGGAAGATTTGTCATTTCAAGTGATCACTTTCCAGCTATTCTGTAATATTTTCTATATCTAGATTTGTTGTTTATTTTCAATAGATTTTCGCATATTAGTTTATATATCTCTTGATAGGTAGTTTATATCATAAGTGATTACATCTTTCACATGTGAAATGTTATTATAATAAAATTTTATCAAAACAATGAAACCATTGCCTATGTGAAACGTTATTATAATAAAATTTTATCAAAACAATGAAACCAATGCCTTTCAGAATGAGGTAACAAGAAAAGAATCAAATTATTATAATTAGAAATTATTGGAACATTCTTCTCATTCTTATATTTTGTTTTTAGTCTTGATTATTTATTTTTCTAGACTAAAATCTTCACAATCGATTCATTCAAGAAAAAATGTTAAGTATCTTACTCTTTACAAAAATTTTAAAACATCAACTCATGCCTTCGAAACTATTTCTCTCTATACTATTCAACCCTTTTTAAAAACTCAAATTATTTTAGTCAATCGGTTGTATACGAGAAAGAGATTGTCAAAATATCATTCTAAATTTTGATACTCTATATTCAACAACTAAACATTTATCCTACAAAGATGGATAATTGTAAACAGTTTTTTAATAAGAAGAAAAGTTAAATTTAGTCCATAATAAGAATAATATGTAAATACTGAAAAAGATTTATTTATAATTTTTTAAATCAATTATAATAGCCAACACAAATATGCATAAGATGTCCTACAAATATTTAATCTATTTTAGTGTAGTACTTCAATTTTTTTTTTTTAAACATGTAAATTTTCATTTCATTCCTTCAAAATTTTTTATTTTATAAGTATTTATTTTTTAGTACCTATAAATATTTTATTTTTAATTACAAAAAGTATGTCATTTTTTTTAATTCTAGTCCTACAAATAAAATATTTTTTATTTCAATTTTTATGAATATATTAATTTTATGATAATATTATTCTTATGATAGTATCTGATAACGTCATATGCTATCGTGACATTTTGAGGACAGCAACAACATAATTAATTGAAAATTTTGTTAATTTGTTAGGTGATGATACCATCATACCCGTTATGACACTTTTAAGGACCACAACAATAATGAGCTCAAAATCTTATTAATTTGTAATGAGATGAAACCATCATACCTGTTGGAATGAACAGAGGAAGTAAAATAAAACAAATTTAAAAGAAATCGAAAACAAAAAAACAATAGTGACCAAAATTAAAACACCCTTCTATTATGTGGATCATTAAGTTAATTAAGCTTAATAATAATAATTAATGACAAAAAAAATTATATCAATTTTAAAAACTTTAAATTATCAATTAATCAAAATAATTATTGATACTATATTTAAAATAATTATTATTGAAATTAAAAACTCATTATATCATAATTGAATGATAATATAAAATAGCATATATTATTGACTTTAATAGTGATGATATTGTGTTGTCATATATATTGTTAAAGTATTAATACAATATATTAAGCATTACCATCATTAAAAATGAAAAAGTAAATATAAAAATACTTTTAACGTGATAAAATATTATTTTAATAACTTTTACTGTCACCTTAAAACTTTATCTAATCGTTTTTTATGGAATTCTGAATTAGGATAAGTTTCAAAATTTTAAATATACAATTCAATCATTTTCTTTTTCTTTTCACAATAACATTTACTTCTTTAATTTCTTTTATATTTCTATCAACATCTTCTTTTATACTTTTAACAATATAAAAATAAATATACAAACTCAAGAATTAGGTAATATGTCAAAATCATCTTTAGGAAACTTCTTTTAAGATTAAAAAATCGTATTTTTTTTTTCTCAAAATATGTCCACTTATTTATATCATTTACACGTTTTTAACCGCTTGATAACGAAAAAGTTACAATAAAAATATGTTAAAACTAAATTTAATAAGATATATTAAACCTTAGACCCTAAACTTGTTAACTTTTTCACATGTTGTGTTCCATTAGGTGATTAACTTTAATTTAGGAGAAAGAGTTATATCACTTTCTGAACAAAATTAAATTAAATAAAACAGTAAAACTAAATAGAAAATAAATAAATAAAAAGATAAAATAAAATATTTAACCTACTTTTTATATGTGCTCATATTTTTTTTTATAGATTACTAGTTATTAAAAATTATTCTATTAAAATAAAAATAAAGTATAATTTTAATTTGAGTTGTTAATTTTATATTAAAATTTTATCATATTTCTAATTACTCAATTAAAAATTAATTTTTTTTTCTAAACATTTTTCTAAATTAGAAAGTCTTAATCGAGTAATTAAATTCTCTAAAAATTCTTGCTAAAGCATTTTTCCCCCCACCGTGAGTAATTAAAATTGTTTCCACTTCACAAATATGATTCCTTTCTAATGAATTGAAATTCGATGGATGTCCTGAAGTAATAAAAGGAAAAAGCTTGGCAGAAGGCCCACGAAGCTAAGAAAGATCAAGAACAATTTCATAAAAAGAACAATAAGTTGCAACAATCACTTTGACTCTGAGAAAAATTATAATATAGAGCCTTAGATCCATCAACAAGACTTCCAATCGTTCTTTATCAAGCTTATGAATGAACCATTCTCAATTCATTACATAGTTCAAAAAATTGATTAGCTTATAAAAGACTTGTTGTCTCATTTGAAAATCTTCCAAGAACAAGAACAACTACAAATAAGAGGATATATTGAATTAAGAATAACTTTTAACAAGAGGGAGTGAGAAAAAATTATGTTTATCAAGAACCTAATGTTGAATGCTCACTTTTCATATAATATGTTATTGATCTTCACTCCTTAAATAAATTAGTTTCCACTTCCTATCTTAAAGTCAAATATCAAACCTTTCATTGAGACACAGAAATTATATTATATTGTTAAAAAATGCATGCTAATAGAGAGTTTGCGTATACACCTTCTCAATATCATCAAGAAGTAAATGTCCTGAACCTAGATTCAAGAATTATGTTTAAACTTTAAAGCTTATAAATAGACTCTTAGGATCACCATTAGAACTTACAATGTGTTGAAAAAACACCAAATCTAAAAGGGTTGTTGGAAAAAGAATACGTATAGCATTTGATTTCTTTAAAAGACCATGCATTATTTGTTTCCCTTTTGCCTCAAAAGTCAATAGAAAAGAAGATCATCATAACGTGAAATTCTATACGATTTTAACATGCACGTGCCCCTGGATAAGAGTCTTCGTGTTTTAGTTCAGATGGACTAAACATTGATAAACTGACCATGCATTTTAAACTTGTTTTGTAGTTTAATTTTATAAAGAACAACTTCAACAACACAAAATTAATTTGTCCACCAAATTGGAAGAAATGTGTTCACTCATTCAAATTTATTTTTTCATCTTTTCCATGTTAAAATTTAGTTTTTCATGAAAATAAAAAAATCAATGTACGTTTTTATCCAAAATCTTTAAGATAATAGATTTATAAATATTTTCTTTTTATATGTTATTTTTTTCCCATTTCTATTAATGTGAAATTTTAACTTACACTTCACTCCAAAACACATAAAGTTAAGTTAATTAATTCATTACTAAAGAGGAGAGACAGTAAATTGAACTGTGATATTGTCATTAATCAAGGAGATAACTATTTAGCTTGACCTGAACATATTTGATATCATTTCAAATTGATTAATATTGTAAATTTTTACCGATTTCACCAATTTTTAAATAGTTTCATGGTGTTCAGTTACTTAGTTATAGGTTATTAATTTTTTATTAGATCAGCCACCAAAGTAAATCACTGAACTTTAGTATTTTGTTTTTTCATTAACATCAGTTCATTTAAATACAACTGAAAATGCAAACATTCACTTTACAGTCAATTGGTCCAATCTGATTTTTAAAATGATCATTTACAATGAACAATTTAAATTATGGGACAAGGTTATTTTTAACTATCCACAACCTTTTTTTTTTTAATAAACTTTGAAATTTTCCCTTATATTCGTATCAATCTTTAAATGGTCGTATCAAATGCTCTCACTTTCAAAGTACTTTTCTTAAAACAATTGTGAAAGTAATAATATAGAGACAAGCTTCTCTTACAATTTTAATAAAATAAAATAAAAATTAGATGAAAGACTTTCCTTACAAAAACAATAAACTCTATGAAAGACTTCCCTTACCTTATTTTTAGTATTTGAACTATAATTTCGTCCATTTTCCTTCTTGATCAAAACTTACTACTTTCTCTATTTCCCTTTAACATTTTTTCTCAATTTATAAGGATGTTTAGCTAGAATAATTCCGATGCGCATTTACTCTTATTAGCCCCATTTTTAATAAGGAAATTACAGTTTCATTCTTATTATTTCTCTTATTTGTCATTGATGAGTACTTATATTAATTTAAAATTCTTTTTAATTGTCATTAGTAGAATAAAATTTTCATTAGTAGAGTAAAAATGTCCACTTATAAACTTTATTTCTCTTTTGAAAATAACTATATTTGATTAAATAAATAATTTTAATGAATTTACTATTCAATTTTTTTAACTATAAACAACTTACAAAAATAAACAAACAAAAAAATAAATAAGCAAAATAAAAAACTATATATATTCATATAAACATAATTTATTATTTTTAAAAAATATAGGCCCTTATAAGTTTCGCAAAATTGTTGGTGTTTTTAAGGAGATGCATCTAAAATATAACTTATTTAATTGTGACTATAAGGAGAAAAAAATATTATGTATGATGGTTTTGGAGTACAAGAAGATACACATATTAATTAATTAATGATTGTTTATTTTACAAAAATGAGTTTGATGTATTAAGATTATGTTTAATATGTGAGTTATCACAATGTAATAAGAAACATAATGCAAGTAGTGGTGAGGAAGAAACAGAGAGTCTCTTTACTAAGATGTTATGGTACTTTTAAAATATTGTTTGTCATTAAAGAGGATGTAAAAAACTTGACATGACATGCAAATGGTAGAAAACATGACAAACATCTTCCACATGCAGCTAATTATTGAGACTTGGACTAGTTATTGGTGAGGACTAGTTATAAGAGAATCTGTTATTGAGGATGATAAGATGGCAGAAGCTCAATGATCATATATCTAAGCTTTTGACTATATTAGGGAGGTTGAGGAGGAAACCCTTGCACCTACAGTGGGATAAAACTCCATGTTAAATATTTCAGTGATACAACTATGAATGGTGTATGTCATATTTTCAGTTATTTCTGTTTAGGAATTAGTTATCTACGCAAATGATGTTTTTTTATATTGTAATATTTATATTTAACTTATAATTCAATGTGTTAGGAACATAAACAAATTTAGTGTGGAGCAATGAAAATCAGAAATATATGATTTTTTTTATTATTAGTCCATCCAGAAATTTGGAGAATACAAAAGTCCAGATCGAACAATATTTCCAAACATTGACAACTACTTGTAATTATACTTAAGGATTACAAAGTAATGTATATTTGTTTGCTTCAAAGAAAGAAAATCCAACAAAAAGATGAAAAGCTAATTAGAATGGTATAACGTTTTTTTCTTTATATTGGACAAGTACAAGTGTTTTTAGACAAACATATGTCTCATTGTAATTAAGTTATCCTTGACATAAATATTTTAAGTAGAAGGAAAAAGTAAGGTCATTGTAATTCATGTAGCAACTTTTAACACACAATACTTATTTTATTTATAGGTTTCATGAAAATAATTTTATCACTTATTTCTCATTTTTAGTAAAATAAGCAAGTGAATTCATTTAAATGTCACTACTAGCTAATGTATTTGATGACAACCATCATTTGTATATATAACTAATTCCTAAACAAAAATAACATATTTTAAAATTTGATAAAGTGTATTTTATTTTTATGAATATTATAATATGAATAAAATGATTTTAGGTCTTTAATAATTAATCTTCATTGTGCTAATACAACATGTAATAAATAAGAAAATAATTGACAACCATTCTTCTCTAACATAAATAATGTAGTCTGATTTGATCTATTATTTTATTTAGCTAGTTTAGCTATTTTTAAGTAAGATTAAATATTTTTGTTTATTAAACTTTTATCCAAATTTTTTATTATATATATATATATATATATATATATATATATATATATATATATATATATATATAGATAGATAGATTTTACATATCAGTTGTGTTTTAAGCCAAAACCAAAAATTCGACATAAAATTACATCTTTCATATCAAAATAAAAATGTTATGTGACATAATTAGTCCTTAAACTCTACTCAATTTCATAGATCAATAAAACTCTTATATCTTAAAACATGGGTCTTACTAAACCTAAATTAGTCAAACTTTTGGTCAATCGTTAGGAGAAGGAAGAGAAATCTCATATCCAAACTTTTAGTCAATCTTTAGGAGAAGGAAGAGAAATCTCATTCCAACTATAATATTAAGATGGTGCTAAGTACAATATTTTCTCAATAAAAACAGTGAATATAAACATAATTTCTAAATGATATTATAACGTTTTAAAATAAATACAAAACCTCATTCCTGAAACTTAAATTTGCATAGAGATGAGAAACTGCAAAAGATTTTGGAGATTGGGCTTTTGTTCTCATAGGAGAAACAAAGGACAAAGGTTGGCGAAAATATATACCTGACCATTGATGGAGATATTGGTTTAATGCATGTTCATTGCAAAATGGACCTCTCATTTCAGCATTTGGTTTGGAATAACTCTAAAAAGTTAGCGTAACCTAAAGGGCACAAGGTCAGCTGAATTATTTTTTCTCTTTTCTTACATTATACCAAATAAAATAATTGATTTTTGCAAAAATTACAAATTACTGTTAAATACTTTTTATATTTTGACGAAAGGAAATACATCACAATTTCTATGCATTTATTCCTTTAGAATTTGAAGCTTAAGATTTATAGCAACTGGTGAAAAGACAAAAAGTTCAGAATTATTAGTATTGTATCTCTTTTTTTTTTTTTTGTTCTTCATGATGTCAATATCAAATTTTGTATTAAATCACTCTTGCTCTCAGGAAAATTTAGCAAATTTCACTAAAGGCTTACACCCAATTTTATTAATATACATATTCTGATATTTTTCTTTCATGACATTAACTATTATATTTCTTGTTATAGTATATTAATTAAATTTAATAAAATAATGACATTGCATATTAAACATATAATTTTTAATTGATATTAAGAAATTAGTATTCAATAAAAAGAAATTATAACAATTTAAAGTGCATTTACATGGTAAACATTCAAATTTTTTCAGATAACTAATAAAGAAATATTATATAGGAAAAATAATTAATTTAAAATAAGAGAAAATTAGAATATATTAAAATAAAATATAAAATAAAAGAATGATAGCTTATTAAGAACTTAAGGAAAATACTAGAGAATTTTGTATTTTCATAAGAAGCAAAAATTTACTTTCAAATTTAATTTTTATGTTGCCTAAAGTCCGAGTAGAAGAAGCTTAAGTTATGTTTTAAAATAACCATATGTAGGCTTTAATATAGCTTAATATCACTGAGGAGTAGGTTGTCTTTTTTCTTTAGATTAATCCAAACCAAATCTTTTTTTAAAATGACAAATCTTTTGTATTTTTTGGCATGATTTTGTAATGACATGATATTTTTTTTGTCTTATGTTCTCATAGAGTTTCTTGATTTATTCAACACATTCATCAACATTTAAACTATTTTAAGAGAGTTAGTAGTGAAGGAATGTCTAACGAACTCTAAGAATGATGACCACAAACCATTTCAAATGAGTATTTATCTGTTTTTTGACTGACAAATTTATTATATGAAATTCTGGCTTGTGCCATTACAAGATCTTACTAACAATATGTTTGCCAACAAAACTTCTTAACAAATTCCTCAAACTTTTATTGATCACGTTTGACTGTTTATTTATAGATGATTGGCAGAACTAAACTACACATAAATTCTTATTTTGTTCCATAAAATTCATCAGAAGTAGCTCATGAATTTCACATCTCAGTTTGAAGTAATTGTTTAAATTTTTTATTGCACAATTATTATTACACAAAAATTTACTATTGTATATAACTTATTATATCATTTTCATTCATATAAATTAAAAATTCAAGATTTGTAATTAAAAAAAAACGAATAAATCATATTTATTTATAAATAAAATAAATTTATAGATTTATTCTCACGAAAACACTTTGTTCCACTACATCTTATTTTGGCAGCTCTTGTATGTGAGCATACCGTTTTGGTGTTTGACCCGTACTTGACTCCAGCTAACAAACTGCCGAATGAGGTAACCCGTGAGCGAGACATTTCTTCAAACACCCTGTATGCAACCAAACGCGAAATTCAAGTATGAGCAAATTCAGAATAGTCAAAGGTTAAAATGGAACCTTTAATTAACAACAAAACCATTGCACAATGGATTCTAAAACTTTTGAAATACAAAACTGGTTCTTCCCAAGGGGAGCTCCTTCTAACCAAATATATATAAATGCTTCTGATCACACTCACCTATTACTCAGAACAAAACTTAAATAGAATGAAATTGCAAATACTAAAATCAGTTTTAAAATAAATAAAAAAGTTAAATTAAATTAACTGCAAACGAAAAATACAATTAAACAAAGTTATTTTGTCTCTTATGAATTATTGAAAATGACAACCATATATATTCGATCTTCCATATTTATTTTTTGCAAATATGCCCCCACATGCAGCAATGATAATACATGGATTCATAAAATTATTACATTCCGTTTTTTAATAATGTTATTTCCCCACGAAGAGAGATAAAAAGAGTATGAAATAATATACGAGAAAAACGATAACAGCAATTATAAAAGAAATTATTGAGAGAATATTATTATTCCTCCATTTTATATTAAAATTTGAAAGAAAAAAAACATGGGTAATGGGGCATGTCTCTGAATTATATAGTATAGTCTTTATTAAGTTAGGCCACCCCGAAATTCGGCTTGTGTGATTTATTTATTTTACAAGTATGAATTCTATAAATAGATATCTTTAGGCAAAACAGTAACTTTAAAAGATATAAATAAACAACAAAAAGCAAAAGAAATAAAAATTACTTAAAATAATTGCTACAACGTCCGTTTCAGTCTTTTCGCAGGAAAACATTTGCTTTTTGTGGCAGCTGTTGCGTCGCTATTCATACTTATAAAGCATTCGCAAACGTTCTTACTTTATCAACCAATAAATAAATAAAGGAAAATGATACTTTGATACTGTATTTTTTTTTTATTTCTGTTTGATACTCTGATGTGAAATGTGTTGTCTTGCATAATAATTAAAGAGAAAACACAGTTATTTTGAAACACATGTGTCTCAGGATGGAATGTCTAAGTGGTTAGCTCAGTTCAAATAAGTGGTTCGCTATGTGTAATTTTGAAACACACACATGTGTCTCAGGGGTGGTAGGTCTAAGTGGTTAGCTCAGTTCACCTAAGTGGTTCGCTGTGTGTAGTTTTGAAACACACATGTGTCTCAGGAGTGGAAGGTCTAAGTGGTTAGC
>Ga0099825_1009280_pt1 | contig 11293 bp, 8 predicted proteins | sample SiratroredBW_FD_76838 | JGI IMG/M metagenome (GOLD analysis project Ga0099825, IMG submission 76838) | Root nodule microbial communities of legume samples collected from California, USA - Siratro red BW | ecosystem: Host-associated > Plants > Roots > Nodule | place: USA: California | collected...
TTACCATCTACAAAATAAAAACACGAGTACAAAGTAGTTTCATTCAAATATTGAGATAAGAAAAATGTGTTCACATTTTTAAACATAAAATTTAAGAAAAAAAAAACTTGATTGATTAAACTAGCTACAGAAAAAAAAAATGTAAATAAGTTAACAGAAATTTCATAATAAATCAAAATAGAAGTGTAAGAAAGTTTATTAGCACTATAATAAATCTGAGTCAAACAAATTCATGATATCATCAATGCATGTTGCATCAATCAAAATTATTATTCCCATTTATGATTCTTTTCTTTTTCATTTAATAAGGAAATGCAAAGTCCCACAATCTTTTAACTGTTTTTACTAAATGAAAAAGAGTAAAAGAATAATTAAGAAAAGTAAATATGCCAATGGCAGAACAAAAAGGCATTGGAATTTGATTCCAACAAAGATTGTTTATTCCTTCAACTAATTGTTGCATGAGAGAAGGGAATATATGAAAGGGTCAAACGCTGAACACTTTGCCAAAATTAAGAATTTGTATTAGCACATATTTTTTATTTTACCTTTGTAAAAGCTTAAGGGATTGTTAGATTAGATGGAAACAAAAAGGGTATAAATTATCAAAACTATTAAAAAACAGAAATAAAACAAAATAATGTCCCGTCAATTCTTGGATGAAAAAGATAACATCTTTATAAAAGAACTCACTGTTCTCAGTAGCCTTCACTGGAGACAGGTCCAGAGACCTGACGCTTTTGGCTAGAAACTAAGAAAATTATTCAAAAACACTTGCGAGTTATTCAAAAACACTTACCCGAGTTATTCAAAAACACTTACCCGAGTTATTTAAAAACACTAACGAGTTTTGAAAGCGTGTGGTTCTGATGAAGAAAGAAGGGGATTGGGGACGAACATATTATATAAATAAAAGGGTCAAACGTTAAACAATTTGCACAAGAACGACTGTTGAGAAAACTGTTATATTTAGACACTGTTGAGAAAAAAAATATACTTGTTCTAAAGAAACAAAACAACCCAATTTTTACACTAATTTAATGTAATTTATCTAAAGAAATATACTTCCTGAAAAAGCTTTTAATTAAGACTCATTTTTCATCAAATTTTTCAACCCTTATTTCTGTACTAATTACAGTAAGCTGTTTAGAAGAAGGATTGCAACGGCTTGAATAAAAAATAATAATGTCAAGACAATACATTTTTTAAAAAAAAATTAGAAAAACAACTGTCCATTGAAAACAGTGACAAGTTCCTCTTCTTTCAAGAATATCCATGTCCGCTTACTACATTACCAAACTTCTACACATGAATGTTAATTTAATGTTTCCAGTAACAATATCATTTCTATGAAAGTCTAGAACTCAATAATCTCGTTAGAGTCATTTGGTTGCTTCGTCCTGATCACATAAATAATCTTACAGGAAACAACCTTGAGGCTGAGGCCCAAGAAAACACGGTGAAATTATGTGATCATGCAATAATGCCAAAACTCAAACGTCTCTCTTTTCTGGACACCAATAATTTTAAGATTGTTGGCTGTCAGGGTGTTCATATTACAATCTACAGCATTTCAGAAATATAACGCAACGATACAACTAACTAACAATAAATGGGCAAAATTCCAGATATTGGGGGTCAAGAACATCACTCCATATGATTCGCATTCCTTCAATTCAAAGGTGGTGGCATAGCAGGGTTACTGGGGAGGCGGTGGTGGAGGCATAGATTGAGGGTATGGCATAGGGCGTCCACCCTGATGCTGAGGTGGTGGTGGTGGACGCCAAACAGGTGGTGGCTGACTTCCCATTACTGATGGCGGTGGAAGAGGCCTGGGAGGAGCCTGTGGAGGTGGTGGCATCTGCTGCATACCAGGGTGTGGTGGTGGCCTGAACTGCTGAACTTGAGGTGGAGGAGGCATTGCAGGAGGTAACATTGTTTGACCGGGCTGTTGCTGATGCCAGGTTGGTTGTCCAGGCACTGGCATAGGCTGGAATGCAGCAGCTTGAGGGGGTGGTGGACGAAGGGCAGGAATTGAACCAGGAGCGACCCCATTAGCAAAGGGACGGGGAGGCACTGGAGCAACCCCATTAGCCTGAGGAACACTGGGAAGTGTTGGAGGTCCACTGGCAAATAAAGTATGAGGCCTGCTCTTCTGTGCAGTTGGATTACTTGCAGCCAAAACTCTTTCTGCACCACAGAACAAATATTAGCAGATAGTCAGATGGTACAAAAAGGAACATAGGCACGAATGTATCCAAAGAAAGATAGAAGTAGTAGCATGAAAGGACCTTACCTGCGGGTGTACCGTGCCTTTCACCCTTAGTGTCTTTCTTATAAGCATATGACACTGTAATTTGACGATTACAAAGATATTGTCCATTCATCGCCTATGAAATAGACAAATATTCAATATCAGTGGTGTGGAAATGCTAACACTAATTTTTATATTCTATTGTTAGGTGTGTTTTGGATACCCAAACAACCAAATTGAGATTGAACAATTTTAATACTTTTTTATACTGTTGATAATAAGGAAACTGAGAAGACATATGATAGATTCCGTGTTCAGACCACAACTAAGCTACCCAATTTATAGAGGAACCACAACAGACTACTCAATTTATAGATGAGAAAACATAATTACATATATTCAAGTACTCTATTTTAGGCTAATAACATGAATATAGAATCAATCTAAGTGATCCAAATATCAACAGTTACTATATCTATAGCATACCTACAAGATTCTAACACTCGCCTAATGCTGGAGCATAAAGGTCTAAATATTTTTTATGTATATTCATTTGAGTGTTATATATTTTGGCTAGTTTGAGTTAATGATCCACATCTGCTGAGTAAGTATAAAAAGGAATGAAAGGTTGGCCTTGCTATATTCATACAGTTGATTAAAATAGTAGACTGAAACATACCTCAATGGCAGAATCAGATGCCTCAAATGAATCATAGCTTATGAAGCCAAAACCACGGGAATTTCCTGTCTCGGGATCTCTCATGATCTGCAGCATAAAAGCCTTGCATATTAGATCATATACAAAATTGAGTAAATTGAATCCCTTGAAGTATTGTGGGTTGAGAAAGCAAGAGGAGTATAATTTGCTTCACAGTATATGATTTGCAATACGAGACCACATCCATTTAGCATATGCACAAAAAAATGGGACAGTTATCAGATAAGAAGTTGTTGAGAAAGATGCTAACTCCAGGACATTTAAGGATGCAATCACAAAAAGGAATTTGTCAATGGATTCGGCCAGTATAATTCATCAAATAAAGTGCTTATACATTCGCATGGATCTGTCCATGTCAAATTGGAATTTGTATCAGGAACCAGAAGGTCTACTTTCCAGATTGTGAATTGCAAGATTCATGATGAATAATTAAAAATGCCATAGAAGTATTTTAACATACAGACAGATCAAAAACGTTGATGTATTGGTCTTTTGAAGTCAAAAAGCTCACTGTCACTGCTAACAGTGGAAAATGGTTAAAGGCTAATTCCGCCATATACATCCTAACACAGTCTATGGTGCCTCCATAGCAGACTTCCCTCCATAAAACCCTAAAACTGCCGTTTATTTATCTGACCCAACCACCTTTTTGGGAGCAACCCAACTGTCTAAGAATTGCATAATGCAGCTCAGATTGGATGTTCTCTATCCAATAGAGAAGTTATTAACGCCATTCAAACTGAAGGTCAAAAATGAATCTTCGTGCAACATTTTGAGTTGATTTCTCCAGAAATCATTTTGAATTAGGATACAAAACTGTATGTTTAGCAGTATTCTGACTACCATGGTCCAATTATAAAACTATGCCCTCTGAGGATACACTGGGTTAGCAAATCTATTTGGTCATAGGACATACAATCTAGGCATATACTGCTAAGAAATGAGGAAATGGAGAAGTGTTTAAAGAGCAGAAGACTATAAACAGGTGGGTATTTTTAATTGTCATTCGCTTGCTACTAAAATTTTTTAAACAAAACAAAATGGTAAATGCCAACAATAAGAAATAAAAAGACAGCAGAGCGTAAAAAGTATTAGTAACTACTACTAGCTGGACATTATGGAATTAGATATAAATAAAGATATTCAAAGAGTAAAACCTTCGGATTAGTAACAATAACTCCAAATGCACTGAAAGTATCGTACAAGAGCTTCTCATCTACATCCTGCAGCAACATTAGGAACACTCGAGTTAATCTTGAACTTAGTGCATAACTGCATCAGTCTGTTTAACACTTGCATAATTGAGTGACTTACAGGATCAAGATTGCCAATGAAAAGGTTTGCACCAACATCCAAGCTCTTTTTATCTTGGGATGCCTGGAACCAAAAAAATTGCAAATCAATCAAGTAGCATGGAAACTAAATATTTCTTTAATCAAGTAACATGACATCAGTGTTGATACAGGACAGAAATATAGCAGGACTTGAACAGAGTAAAACAAAGTTTGTACAATCAAAATACAGCTAAGAAAGATTAATCAGTACATAAAAAAATAAGAGAGATTCAACTATAAGAATGATATCCAGGAATGCACACAATAAGGCTTGGGAAAATAAAAGATACATAACTAAATTTTACTTAAAATGGTACCTAGCACACATATCATTCTGGCGCAGTTCAAGAAAAAAGATAGAGAAAGAGTGTCCATTTCAAGGCTATAAGCCTCGAGTCTTTAGAAACAAGAGAATTAACATCCTTCCAGAAGTAGTGGTCAAGGAAACTCATAGCAATCCTGAATCAATTAATGATGGCTCCGTTTCATGACCACACATGCCAAATATATTAGAATGGAATAAAATACAACTTGAAAGGAAACCAAACTCAAGAAACAAACAAGAGAGTTGGTATAAGGATTCCTATACTAACATTCTCATGCTTAAACACCACAAAAAAAATTGAACCGAAAGTGACAGTACAAGCTTCTCAAGCAAATACCTTATTCACACGGATCGGTTTCCCATAAAGCTTGATCATGTTAAGAACCTTGATAGCCTGCAACAGAAGAAAACGGATAGCAAATGGCCAAAAATTAGCAAAAAGAAGTTCCTCGGGTTTCGAGAAGCAGAACTCCAAATGATATAGTACGTACGTAGTCAGCATCTTCTTCACTCCGGAATTCAACAAACCCATAACCCTGATGTTGGTTGGTCACTCTGTCCTTGGGGACATAGACATTAACTGAAACAAAGGAAATAAAAGTGTGTAGGTTTAAACCTAAAACTAAGAAAATGAACAAATCGGATCATGTATATCTGGTGATGAAACGATAAGAATAAACATACCCACTGGACCCGCCTGAACGAACAACTCCCACAATAATTCCTCGCTTATCTGGAGCACAAAGAGAAAAGGTATAAACCCTAGAAGAAGTGGTAATGGGTTAAGTGAGTGTGGAAAGTGCAAAAAGGGAAGGTTAGTTACCTGAGGGTCGAGATTGCCGACATAAGCAGTGGCGTCTTGATTCCTCTCAGCGGCATGTTGGCCCAGCAAATTGGCTCCCACACCGGGTGCAATTCGAGTCGTCATGGAATGGAACAGCCCTCACTTCTATCTGGATGAATATGAAGGGTTAAAGTCTAACAAATAAATGCCAATTTATCAAACAGGTTATGTGCAAACAGTTGAAGTTACATTCACAGTTACAAACAAACAAACCTTGAGAAAGATGAGAGCAGAGAAAACCCAACTGGGAGAAGGCTCAACTCTGAAATGAATCACCCGCGAATGCTTGTCAAGAGTATTAGGGACACCTCTGCAGTTTTCTTTTTTTCAGACCTCTTTTCTCTTCTTTCTAATACTATTTATCAGATTATTTTAGTCTAATTTAACTTCAAATTTAACATATTTATTTAATGTATAGTTAAAGATCATATAATTAGTTTAAGTACAAACATATGTAATATTTTTTCTTATGATATTAATAATTATTAAAATAACAAATGTTATTGAAATTATAAAAAATATATTCACAAAAATATTTTTTTTATAACTTCATTATGGATATTTTTTTATTTTGTATAATTATTTTAGTTTAAGAAACAATTAAAGTTTAAAAGATAAAATGATAAAGATTTGTGTATAAAAAAGAAATTATAAAGAGAATGTTCTTTATTAATATAGAGAGATAAATTTTTTTTATTAGTTTTTTGTATTTTTATTATGATATTTTTTACTATTGGGGGTAATTAATTGAATTTGAGAAAATAGTTAGAAGTAAAATAATAGTAAGGATTTTTACTACAAAAAAGTTATTATAAAGAGGATTCATTAATAAATATATTTAAAAATATAAATTAGATTTCAAATTTATGTGAACGTGACGAATAAATAATTTGATATTTGAAAGTATTAAATATGGTTTACAAATATTGCGAATCGTTGAAACGTGCAAGAATAAAAAATTGATTGAAATAAGTACATGCAGAATGAATTATATATTATGATGTAAAATATACGTTGTTTTACAATTGTAAATACTTTTACAAAAATTATTTTAATTCTTCATTATGTAAATATGAATACACAAAAAAAAATTACTTTTACGTAAATATTTCTATATAAACTTAGTATAAAAAGATATGTAGTGATAATGTAAAAGACTGCGATAGTATAATCAAGCAGAATTTATTATATACGGTAGTATTGGCAACAATAATAACAGTTAACTTTTTTTGACAGCATTTTATAATAACTATTTAAAATCCATATTGATTTAATGTATAAATTTTACATGTATAATAAATTCACGTTAAATTACAAACTTAAAATCCTTTTATTAAGTACGCTAAACTTATTTTCATTTAATAATAATTTATAGGTTGCAAAGACCTATGAAAATGTTTAGTATAAACAAATTTTATGCATCTTCAGAAATTTAAAGTCAAGAAAGTTTTTCACACTTGATTTAAATGTAATAATAATACTATTAGGAAATATCGTTATCTTGAATTGTTTTTAACAATGTTATACACAAACTATTCTTATAGAAAGATGATGATTTAACTTTATGTAGCAAAAATATTTTTTGCTTTAATAAAAATAAGACAGTATTATAAGATTATTTAATGTGATTAATAAGTGAAACTGAGTGAAATGTCATATTGTTTAATATGCTGAGATAATCATGATCAACTAAACAAATTTGAGGTGATTATTTTTATTCTTTCCAACATTCACGACTATCAAAAATTATAATACGCTCAAGAACTGGCAAATGATAAGCTGAATCCCGACTAATAGCGCTACCAAGTTATCTTAACCAGATTGAAATTTTAAAAGAAAACGCACAAACAAGAAAAAAAATAGCTCAGAAATGTATTGCAACCATCGTCTGACTCTAAAATAAGAAGACCACAAAATGTATCGCTTTACTGCAAAATTGATGACGCTACTATAGTAAAATAAAAACATTTTATGCCTTCAATCGACCATAAAACTTTTGTTTCTCCTGAGTGGTCTGGAATCGGCCATGTCCAAACTTGGAGGAGGTGTCTATGAACTTGAGTTTGATCTCTTCCAGAGCCACCCGAGATGTCTGTTTGAGAAGGGACTGACGAAGGGTGAGAACCCTCTTCTTTGGTCCAACACAGCATCCCTTCACCATAATGTAATCATCCTTCACCACACCATAATGTGGGAACCCACCCATCGGAGTAATGTCCTTCTCAGTCCTGTCAATATTAGTAAAGTTAGCAAACAATGACATTCACGCATTCCATTATCTTAAACAATACGCACACCAACCCTTTGGATGGGAACACTTCATTCTACTGTACCTGTCAAATTCAGTGATGGCAGTATGTGACTCATCACCAGACTTGGCAACTTTGTAGATCTTTTTATTCAACTCAGTTCGATGATGATAACCATTCTGACCAGCCCTGGCAACAGTGAAAGAAACACGAGCAGGGTGCCAGGCACCTATACAAGCAACCTTCCTCAGACCTCTGTGAGTCTTGCGAGGAAGACGAGTAACACCCCAACGGGTTACAACACCTTCATAACCCTTACCCTTAGTCACACCAATGACATCGATCATCTCATCTTTCTGAAAAACAGCATCCACTGGGACTTGCTTCTCAAAGAAGCTGTATGCGCAGTCCACCTTTTGTGCTACTGTTCCACCATTAACTTGGATCTCCATCAAATGTGCTTTCTTCTGTTTCAGACCCTTCAACTTCCTTATCTACAGTAAAATAAAAATAAAAAAACATTACATTCCAATAACAATCAGGATAGCTAGTAAATCTGTTAACAAAACAACAATATCCTACAACATTATCATAAAAAAAATGAAAGCCAAGTCTCGACCCAACACATTATATTAACATAAAAAAATAACAAAACATAGTAACACAGATTTTTTATGGCAAACTTAAAATCCACTTTTAACACTTCATTTACCTGAGTATGAGCAAGAACACGAATGACAGTTGAATACTTCTTCAATTTTTCAAGCTGAGATGCAATGTCTTTCTTTCCTTCCTCTGTTTCATACTTCTTTGTATATTTGGTAAAAGCCTTCTTTTTAGATTTGCACCAATTCTTATAAAATCGTCTTTTGACTTCTTCACTTAAATGCTGGGCCCAAACAGTATTCAGTGTACGAAGGCCACGTGGTGTCTTCACATATCCCACCACTCCAACAACTACTAACGGAGGAGTTTCAATGATAGTTACAGCTTCACATGTCTCCTTCTTATGAAGTTCTACAGCAGCAAAAAAGGTACAAGGAAAACATTAACATACAAGGCATGCTAGTAAAAAAAAGAAAGAAAACCCCAAGAAGTATTCAAATGGTTATATTAAAAAGAATGCAAAATCATGGAAAAAAATGACTTATATTGTAATAAAAGCGCACAATCAAAATCCATAATACATCTACATAAAAGCAAATAAATAACCTTTAGAGGTTCGTCTGTTTCATTTAGTTTATAACATACAAAAGAAACTACAATTTAGATACCTTCAGATTAGTTGGTAACCATATACACACTAACAAAAGAAAGTAATCAGAAATCTCTGAACTCCAAGGTGTAATGAGTAATCCAAATAATTACAACAAAGGACATTTACATACATGAAATCAAACCAACCAAAATTGGTGGGAGTATTAATAACAGAGTTAGGGCCAAGTCTGATCACTAAGACCTGTACTGGCACTGAAAATCCTACTTCTCCAATACCATAGTCAAGCAATTCAATGAAAGAACAGTTGTCCCTTTCACACATTCAGGGAATAAACAAAAAAACCATGCTTACTTGATCCAGGTTTCTCAACCTCTCTGACAATGTGGGTCATTCCAGCCTTGTAGCCCACAAAGGCAGTCAACCTGCATGGTTGATTAGGATTGTCTTTTGGGAAAGCCTTCACTGCAGTAGCAAAGTACAAGGCATATCACAAGAAGTATCAATAACATTGACATAGGTGTTACATGCAGCATAATTTCAAAAGCTAGATCGCATAATAGTACTTATTTTGAACACTAAACTTTAGAGAAATGGTTTATCATCTATCTATCATTAAATAATAATTACTAAAATTTGAAAATTAAAAAATCACCTACAAACATAAATAATGTTGGAATTTTCAAATAACGTAGTTAAAAAACTAAACAAAATCCGCAAACCCATACTTTAGGAAACATATGAATTGAAAAGACACTTCCCCAAAAGGAATAAAATCGTAACTAGTTGCAATACTATCATAACGTTTGAATTTTCATTGTATTCTCTAGATATAAGATATATGTTCACATTCTCTTGATTTAAGGTAAATTCCCATTAGAGATATCATTATTTCGGGTAAATGTTCACATACTAGATTCACATAGATTCTGCATCAAATATAACAAAAGCTGGTCGTTTTAATTGTATTAAAATAATCATACAAGTCTTTATTACTATCCTTTTTTTTAGAATAAAACAATTCAAACAAAAATCACGATTTCAAAATCATTTTGCCCAAAATCATTTTTTCAAAAATCAGCATTGAAAACATTCAGCCAAGAGTTCAAAGACGTAACAAAAAATATTCAAAAATATCAATCGCATATTAAAAAACCTTAAGTATTTGTCCTCCTATGAAACTTAATAAGTTAAATTGAAAAAACGGTTCAACCTCCACGTGCCATACATAAATCAGAGTATCACCAAATCCCCATAGCGATGAAGAAACGCTTCCAAACCAAAGGCCTATGGCAAAATGCATGCCAATTCTCGAGCTCATTAGTTTTCCATCCCAAATCCTTGAAAGGATTTTGGCAAGAAGAGCCGTTTCTGAGACCCCAGCCTTGATTAATCACTTTTTTACGGAAGCAATTTTGTTCACTCATCGCAAGGAAATGGCAATAAACTCTTTATATGAGCACAAAAAAACCAAAACTCCTTTACAACCAAAACATTAGTTTCAACCACTTCAAATTAATTCAGATCTGAAAACTCATTTGCAACATCAATTAAATCTCACAGTTAAAAAAACAGTAAAAAAACAAAAAACAAAATAGAGCAAAAATATTGAGTAAGTCACCCTTTCCACGATGACGAGAAGCTCGCTTCCTTGGGAGAAAGCCAAGGGAACCGTGCCTTGGGTGCTCGAACTTCCGATGCGACATCGTTTCAACTGTTAAATTAAATCAAAATATAAACACTAATCAGTGAAAACGAAAAAAAAAAAAAAAAAACTGCAACATCCATTGTAAGAGAATGGATAACAGAAAATGGTTGCTCACATACCAGCAGCGCTTCAATGAGAGCTTGAGAGAAAGAGAAGAAATGCTGAATGAGGGTTTTGCGAACACACTTCATTATATATAACCTCTCAAGCCGCCGCACTGCCACATTCAACCCTAAACAACTGGGTTTCGGATCCCAAACAAATGCTAACAACTGGGCTTCGGATCCCAAAACAATGCTGAAAATTGCTTTCTACACCCTATACATTCTAACCTGCACCCATCAATTTTCGAAATGCCAAAACTACACCCTATACATTCTAACCTGCACCCATGCCAAAACTACCCTTTACATTTTTATTAGAGGTACATAATTGTTGGCGGTGTCTGAACGATTTGGTATTACGGCTAATCATAGTACCAGAGACACTGATTTTTCATCAGTATCTTCCAGTTAAATCTGACAATGAGACCGTTTTTGAAAAGAAAAAAAAATAATATTTCAACTCTTTTTATAAAAAAAGTAAACTGTTTATAAAATAAAGTAGATATGCAGTGAAAAAGCTTAAATTTAGTAAAAAGGATAA
>Ga0099825_1009281_pt1 | contig 11292 bp, 8 predicted proteins | sample SiratroredBW_FD_76838 | JGI IMG/M metagenome (GOLD analysis project Ga0099825, IMG submission 76838) | Root nodule microbial communities of legume samples collected from California, USA - Siratro red BW | ecosystem: Host-associated > Plants > Roots > Nodule | place: USA: California | collected...
AACCAAATAACCTTCATCCACTCAAATCCATCCTCTTGAATAATAAATCTCCTCAAATCAGTCAAACTAAACTCAACCTTAATGACAAGCTTTTGAGGGGTGGGTTCTCCAAGTACTTGGGTACTTGTCAACTTATGATAGAAATTTGGGTATTGTGGGGTGCCTAAGTGTCATTTGTGTAGTATGAATGGTCAATTACCTATTTAAGTGCTTGGTTCTTGCCCCTTAGTAGTTAGATTTTAAGGGTTAGTAGTTCCTCAAGTGTTTTTGTACTAATCAATTGTTATTAGAGTTGGTTGTCAGATGTTTTGGAAAGGGCTGCCTGTGGAGGGTTTTGACCAACAGGGAGTTGAGTGAAGTGTCAATAGAATGAAAGCCGTTGAAATCTTTACTTAGTGGTGGTGCTATGATAAGGACTTGGGTATTATGAGATGGCTAAGTTCTATATCAAGTAGTATGAGATGCTCTGTGGAGTATTTCAACACATTCTCATAAACATTTCCAATCACAGTTTTATTCCTGTCAATCAGCCTCATCTTTACTTCTTTCAAGGATTGGCTAACTTTTTTGTTAAAAAATTTTGAAAATTTATGTTGACTTGAAAATTTAGGTGTATCAGCTAAGTTCTTGTTCTTGTAAAATGACCAATTGGTGTAGTTATTTTTCCTCCACTTTCTGTCTTGAATTGAAAGTGAAAATTAATTGGCTCAAAATTTGATATTGGCCTCACTCATCAATCAGTCAAAAAATATGTAAAATTGTTTGATAACTTGGTTGAGGTATTATTTAATGGTCGTGTCACCGAAAAAAGTGTGCTGTTTACCAATTGTCTGCTTCTTTGATATCAGGCAGAAATCCAGCTTAATCTTCAAAAAAGAAGAGGACATGGAGTGCTGTCTGTACTTCGGCCAAAATTCAGTGGTGTACTTGGCGAAGCCCTAGATGTGGCAGCTAGGTGGAGTGGAGACGTTGTGAGTGCATTAAACCATCTTCATATATGTTTGTACATGAATTTCTGTTACATGCTAGTTTACTTATTGCTATCTGGGTAAAACGAAATTCTGATATCTGGTCAAGAGTTAATTTTGAGTATGTGGGGTAATGCTCATTAGTTTAGTTCCGTAAGTATATATTCATCTTTTTTATTTAAAATATGACTAACACAAAGTTAAATCTAAAGTAGTATCTCTTTATGCTTTCCCTTGGTGATTGTCAGTAATTGATCAATATCCTTTTAATTAAAAAATACAGGTTTCAGTTGGTTATGTGATTGAATTTTGTGTATAGGCAATGTGTTGAGTGAGGGCTATTTTTATGAGAGCGTGATGAGCAAATCTCAACCACATATTCACCATCCATCAATGAGGATTAAAATGTTACTAAATTGTTGCATGACCACAAAAATGTCATGAAAAATTAATGATTTAATCATGACGTCGGTTGTCATAGTTAACAAAATTACTGCTCTTATAACGTTTTTAGATATAAAATGTAACCATTTCAATCTTTGAATCATACTATATAATCCTGATGCTCATGAATACCTAATTCATATATATGTAGATTTTTAATCTAAAGAAATTTACTTATCTTTTAAATAGCATATTCATTAAAATAATGTTATGAAGTATCAGTTAATATTTAAATTATATGAAATTTTGTAACCTTGATCTACTTGATGATAACTTTCAATGCAACAGTTTGGTTGATAGAATTTAACATCTGTAGATAGCTGTTAAAGGTGTCATTTTACAAAGTTTGACATCTTAATGGACTTTAAGTTGAGCAGGATTAGGCATCAAGGGCTCGTTTGCTGGACATGATATATTGCGATAATGACATGTATAATCCGATCCTGTGTTTGGTACACACAGGATAACAAACTAAACAATGATAGGACATAGTATAATTTATGTGTAAAGGACAAATTTTCACTAAAGTTACATTTAATGTTCTAAAAATTAACTTTTAATTTATATCTATTTACAAATTACAGAAATTATGATAAATATTTTTTATGTTATAAAAAATTTATATAAGATTTTTAAATTATAATTAACATTTTAAAAATATTTAATTAACAATTATTTAATTCTAGTATTTTAATATATAATATAATTTAAATTTGTGTCACAATAATTATAAATATAAACGCATATAAAAATTATGATATATATATATATATTATAGGAAATATTAGAAGAAATATGTTTTATTTATATAGTTACATTTTCTTAAAATTATTATTATGAATAAAATATTTTTCTATAAATAAATTCGAAGAATAAAAAATTAATCTTTAATATTTTAATTACTGTTATAATTTATGTGTGTGTGTGAGAGAGAGTTCCTGCTGTGTTGAACCAACCACCTATCCTATTCTATCATATCTTCTCCACCAATTGGATTCTATAGATTCTTTTTTGTTACCTTGGAATTCAAAGAGCATCATCTATGGAATCCGATACTCATTCCTTTTTGGAATACTGATCCCTCAACTGGTGTGCTATTATTCAGATCACTATTGAAAAAACTGTTCTGCAACAAAGCTACAGTTATTATGAACTTCAAGGTGAATATGTGTTGCCTGGCACCCGAGATCGTAATTCAGTTGACAGAGAAGGTGGCCTTATAAAAAGGCTAATGGCTGGTCATATTGGCAATGCTATATCCTCTATGGGCAGGTGGAGAATGAAACTTGAAGTGCCTAGAGCAGAGGTTGCTGAGATGCTTCCCCTTGCTAGGCTTCTTTCTCGAAGCTTGGATCCAGCAGTTCGTTCGAGATCTAAGGTTGTATCACTATCATTATTTATGCCTTGGGAAGTTTCATGCATTCATCATCAACCATCTGAATTTTGCATGTTAATATGCTTTGCTAATGCTTTAATTTTGGCAACTTCTATCATATATCTAGATTCAGTGGGTGTCTAGGATTTTTAATTGTGTAAATATACTAATTCAGGAAATTGTACCTTTGAATTTATTGTGTTCACTATATAAATATCAAATTCATGATGTTGATTGGGCATGTAGTTTACCACACGTGCTTGTTTATTTTCTCTCTACCTATGGCCTGCACATAAAGAGAGGAAAACCAAAACCAGGCATGTATTGAAATTACCTATGCTGCATCAGTTTCCAGTGGATAATCTTAGAAATTAGGGTGGAATAAATTGATTTCATACATTATGCTAAGATTACATCAGTCAGATATACAAGGCTGGAGGAAGGGAAGGTTAATTTAGGAAATACAATAACAAAACTAATTTAATCAAATCCCTATGATTCAGGGACACTGTTGCACATGATAGTGCACCTGGCTGCTAGCTTTACTACTCTCACCTTTATATCCCCTCTTCAGATGTGGCCTCACCTTCTCCATTTGTGCCTTGAGTTTTTCAATGCACTTGCTTAAAGCCATTGCAGTGCCTTGAGGTGTTAACTTTTTGGATTTCGTGAGCTAACACATGGCTGGTACCTGCTCTTCCGAGTTCAAGATGTGTCCAGTTGGCTAGGAGTATGGCCAGAATAAGAATACTCCTTATGAGACTTGGGGACTCTTATGAGCGAGTTAGGTCTGTTCCATTTCATTGGCCAAAATAAAAGTTTATTACATTGGCCATATCTCTCCCAGCCCAAGCCTAATTTCAGCCTACCGTTTACACACCCTTCTGGCTTATATTCTCTCTCCATACTACAAACCTCCCCTCCCTGCAATTGATCTGGTGCAGCACACCTTTTACCTCTCCTTACATACACTCAGTTATTCTTGGGCCTAAGGGCTACATCACTCTGACCTCAGATCATGTAGAGAATGTTTTTAGTAAGTGTAGTCTGGTTTCTTTACTGTCTCTTTGTCCAAAATTCGCTATTCATCTGTATAATCTTTTTCTTCTCTAATGGAAAACTGATTACGCATGTTTCTATATTGTGTATGCAGGATTTTTTCATTCAAAATTTGCAGTCAGTGGGATTATACACTGAAAGCCTTCAACAACTGCTTGAGGTATTGTCAAAAGATTGCCATATGTTAATTTTCCTTTCTAGAGATGCAATATTTGATGCCTGACGTGAGATGAATACAAAGAATAGAAAATGAATTAGAGAATTTTATTTCCCTCATTTGGTTTGTCATATTTATAATGATGTTGGAAGTTCAGATACAATGAATGAGAGGAAAGAGAAAAGAATAAGAAAGGTCACACCTAGAAACTAGGTACAGCACAAAGCACATAGCAGCTTTTCAATAAAATTTATTTAAGACGACCTTTTCTAACAGCCTGAATTTGTCACCTGGTATCTTTCAAATTATTATTTATTGATAACATTAATTAGCCTAATAAAATGCATTGAAAAAGTTAATTTTTGTGGCTATTTTGAATGGTATACACAACTTGCAGACAGTGAGGGGGCTTCATGCTCCATCAAATGATGTTGTTCTTGAAGATTTAAGTCTGCCGGGTTTATCTGAACTCAAAGGCCACTGGCATGGATCTCTTGATGCTAGCGGTGGGGGAAATGGAGACACCCTGGTAAATTTTTTTCGGTTTTTTGTATTCTTGTTAATTGTATGAATAATATATGTTTGAAGATTGACTTTCTTATTCTGTTATTTCAGGCAGAATTTGATTTTCATGGAGAGGACTGGGAGTGGGGAGACTACAAAACTCAGCGTGTGTTGGCGGTTGGTGCTTACAGTAATGATGATGGTATGCACCTGGAGAAAATTCTTATCCAGAAGGATAATGCCACCATCCATGCAGATGGAACATTGCTAGGGCCTAAAACCAATCTCCATTTCGCAGTCTTGAATTTTCCTGTTAGTCTGGTTCCAACTGTAGTTCAGGTCATTGAATCTACAGCAATGGATGTTGTTCATTCTTTGCGACAGTTATTGGCACCCATTAAGGGTATATTGCATATGGAAGGAGATCTTAGAGGAAGTTTAGCAAAACCAGAATGTGATGTTCAAGTAAGGCTACTTGATGGTTCTGTTGGTGGTGTTGATCTTGGAAGAGCCGAAGTTGTTGCCTCTCTAACCTCAACCAGTCGTTTTCTTTTCAATGCAAAATTTGAACCTATAACCCAAAATGGTCATGTACTTGTTCAGGGTAGCATTCCTGTTGCGTTTGTGCAAAATAACACATTACAGGAAGATGTAGAGTTAGATAAGAGTCAGATTACTTGGGTTCCTGATTGGGTGAAGGAGAAGAATAGAGGGACTGTTGATGATGCTAGTGACAAAAAGGTTAGAGATAGAAATGAAGAAGGTTGGAATACTCAATTAGCAGAAAGCCTTAAAGGACTAAATTGGCAAATTTTAGATGTTGGAGAAGTCAGGATTGATGCTGATATAAAAGATGGGGGAATGACATTGGTTACAGCTTTATCTCCTCATGCCAATTGGCTTCATGGAAATGCTGATTTGAAGCTTGAGGTTGGTAAAATGAATATAATTTTTCTCAAATATTTGATATTTACTTCTCTGAATCTTGTCCTATGGCTTGACTTAATAGGTCAGAGGTACAGTTGATCAACCAGTACTTAATGGACACGCATCTTTCCACAGGGCATCTATTTCTTCACCAGTGCTACGAAAACCACTTACCAACTTTGGTGGAAATGTTCACGTGCAATCAAACAGGTTATGCATCACCTCACTGGAGAGTAGGGTAAGCAGAAAAGGAAAGCTTCTCGTAAAAGGGAATCTGCCACTCAGAGCAAGTGAAGCAGCCCCAGATGACAAGATTGAATTGAAGTGTGAGGTTTTAGAAGTACGGGCACAAAAAATATTAAGGTTGCTTTCGTAGCTTCTTTAGATTTCTTAAGTTTACTTCTTGACTTAATAATGGATGTAGACGGGCTTATGTGACAACTAAATCATAAATGTTGTTTTTTTTTTTTTGGAACTGCATCCTCCACCTACGGCCTTGTTATAACCAGATGTTATACTTTTGTCAGTGGTCAGGTTGATTCTCAGTTGCAAATAACTGGTTCGATATTGCAACCAAACATATCTGGGAATATAAAAATAAGTCAGGGAGAAGCATATTTGCCTCATGATAAAGGTGGTACTCCTACTTCTAATAGCTTTCCATCCAATCATTCTGGGCTTCCTACCGCCGGTGTCAGTCGTGTGTTTGCTTCAAGATATGTTTCACGATTTCTTAACTCAGAATCTGCTTCTTCAAGGACAAAATCGTCTCAATCCTCTGGCTCTGGTATTATTACTACATGTCTATCCGTTTAGCCTGTGATTTTTTTCTAATAATTTGGTGGTGAATGATCTGAAATCAGAAAGGATTCCTTATTATTAATTGAAACTGAAAAGCTCTAGCTTCACTTTCTATATCATTAGATTTATCTCGTGAAGGGTCCCCCCACCCCAATGTTATCATGATTCCTATGGATCTGGTTCCCTACATTCTTCCTTTGTTGCTCCTTAATAATTGTTGGCCTGGATGTAGGCTTAAGAACAATGTTCAAACAACTGTAGTTGCATATTTGTAGAAACACTCACCTCCGTAGAATGATGCTATATTGTATGCATTATTTTCCTACCAAGAACTTTACAAGGCAACTGCCATGATCATAGCATAAGATGCAATACGAAACAATTAACATACTAGTTTAAATTTTGTATTAACCTATGTATCTTTAACTAGTCATATTTTACGTATACAGCCTCATAGCATACATGAATTCTGTCCTTTCTGAAGTTCTCTTGATATAAGGAGCTTAATTTATGATTGACCTGAAGTGAGTAAAGAATCATACGATCAATTATGAAGTAAACTGTTGAATATAAATTAAATCTCTGTTAACACCCTTTCATATATATATATATATATATATATATATATATATATTGATAAAATATTTGACGAAGACATGAAAGAAATACGGTTTTCATAGACAAACCCTTTTGTAGGAGACCCATTAAGGTCTCTCAGTATTCAAACCTAAGCAACTTAAGGACTATGACAAGGAGAACTAAGAAATTGACTTACAACACTTGCCGCAAAGAAAATATCAGTATACTCTTGATACAAGTATGGGTGTGGTATTAGAGTTGGTTAGTTTATTATGAATTTAGATAAGTTCTGTTAGTGTATATGTAGTTTCTCTAGCTGGTTATGATTTTGTTAAGGATCCCAATGGCTTCCAAATGCAAATGGTCCAAAGATGAATTCTAATCCCTTAACAGATGCTACTCTGCATTGATCCATTTTTGGCGCACTTCAATATTCTACAGTCTCACCTGAAATCAGCTTTTTGGTTATATGCCTGTTGATGTTACCTTCTTTGAGGGTACACCTTTTTTCTTGTCCTTCATGGAACGTTGTTGATTTGCTCTAGAGGTCCTTCCTGTACTATCATGTGATCCATTTATTATTCCCACCTCCTCTCAAACTCAAACTCAAGGTGCAGTTGACATTGTTCCACCACCTCTTCTCATATATAGTGTTGGGCATGAATATCTCCTTCATCCTTGACTGAAGATCCCCGTGACTCAGATCCTTCCCCACCGGATTCTCATACAATGGATCTTTCCTCCGCCTTGCCTTCTTCTGAATCTAATCATGCTTGGCCTATTACTCTTAAAACAAGGTATTTGATTCACTCGTAATTCATATCCCGTTTATTAATTTTGAGTTATTATCATTTGTCTCCTTCATATTCCTGTTTTGTTTTCTCCTTGTCTACCATTACTGTTCCTAATGATGTTCATGAGGCAATTGGTCATCCTAGATGGTGACAAGCCCAGATTAATGAAATGCATGCACATGAACATAGTGGTACTTAGGAGCTTGTTCCTCTTGGTAAGAAGCTGGTTGTAAATGGGTCTATGCCATTAAGGTTGGTCCTACTAGTGAAGTATATCATCTCAAAGCTCGTCTAGTAGCTAAGGGGATTATTTTTATCAGGCTTTTCCACCTCGTGTTGCTAAATAGGCTTGTGATATTGATGATCATCAATCCACTACGGAGGCTTGTGTCTTCCTTGGCCCTAAAATTTTTTCCTGGTGGGGCAAGAAACAAAAGGTTGTTGTTCATTCCAATACTAACGTTGAGTATCGCAGCTTGGCTTTTGTTGCTGCTGAAGTTCTTTGGGTTCAGACTCTGTTATTTTAACTACTCGAACACACTACTTCTCAAATTTATGTGACAATATGAGCATTGTTGCTGTAGCCCATAATCCTGGTCTATATGCCCATATTGAACATATGGAGTTTGATCTATTCTTTGTCTTAGAAAAAGTCATCAGAAAACACTGCTAAGTTCAACATGTTCCATTTGTTGAACAGTGCACTGGCATCTTCACCAAAGCCTTGTCCCCTGTCTCCTTTGATTTTTGGTCCTAGCTCAATCAAAGTGGGTAAATCCCGTGTCACTCCTCTCTTGATCTTAGAGTACTGTATATTCTTGATACAAATATAGTCACCTAAGAGTCTCTTAGTTATGGTTTTGTAAGGATAGGTATCATCTATAAGTAGCTGTATCCTTTCTCACTGTAAGCAATTTTGCAGAATATAATTTTTCTCAGTTTACACCTATCTTCATTTTCTGTGCTTTTCTAATATGTGGTCGTATCAATATTGTTTAATACCCTTTCATTCTACAAAATCTGCTTAGGTTCAGTATTAGATTAACTGTCATTCTTTTGTATGTTGTAGGCTGACTGGTTCTCTGCCAGGTGAGCATAGTTTGTTTCTTAGTTAAAGCTGTTGCAAATTGCTGGCAGCACAGCAAAGTTAGTTTCTCGTTTAGTTAAGCTGTTGTTAAATGTCGCCTGCTCAGCAAAGTCGTGTCTTTCTACTCTATATAAACTTTTGATTTTCAATCGGCGTAAGTTTGACATTTGGCCCCATAGGAGTATCAATTGGATTTAAGTCTACATTTCAATTTCCTCTGAAAAGCATGTTTATTTTTAAAGAGAATAACTATTTTTTATTGGGCTATCAATTCCAATTTCCAAGCCTATTGTCTGCATTATTGAACAAATGCTTCTTGAGATGTTGAATTCCATCATGAAAATCCTGGTATGTCTCTGCAACCGAATCAGGCACAGAATCACTATTGCTGCAAAAAGTCAAATGTGCTAATCATATTATGTATTGCTGAGTCAGTTGAATTATGACAAGGGTTAAAGAATTTACAAATGTCATTTTAGACTATTTTTTACCATCTCACATACTTCATAATAAGCCTTAGGAGTTACCTGGATCAATAATTTGATTCCTTGATCTTCTACTTTTGCTTAAGCTGTTCATAACTTTATTATGTTACCTGGATCAGTTTATTATGTTATATATTCACAATGGCAGTTAATACATGTATTGATACCTTTCTTTCCTACAAAATCAACAGTGACGGTTAATAAGTCAACTCAGGTTGAAAAGCTGATGGAGCAAGTACAGATTAAACCAAATGTAGAAATCTGTCTCAATGATTTGAAGCTTGTGCTTGGACCAGAGTTGAAGATAGTTTATCCTTTGATTCTTAATTTTGGTGTAAGTGGAGAGCTTGAGTTAAATGGTCTGGCCCATACCAAATGGATAAAACCTAGAGGCATACTAACATTTGAGAATGGTGAAGTCGATCTAGTTGCGACACAGGTATGTGTAACATTTTATTTTCTGCAGCTCTTGCAAATTTTACACTTCAATGTGGTTTCTTTGAGGCTAGTTTTCTTTTGGTTGTCTTTGGTATTTATTAACATATTGTTTATGTTCATACTATACTTTTCAAATGCAGGTGAGGTTAAAACGAGAGCATTTAAACATTGCAAAATTTGAGCCTGAGTATGGACTAGATCCAATGCTTGATTTAGCTTTGGTTGGATCGGAATGGCAATTCAGAATTCAAGGTAGAGCTAGCAATTGGCAGGACAAACTTGTGGTGACCTCAACACGTTCTGTGGAACAAGATGCACTCTCACCTTCTGAGGTAATCATTCTGTTGTAAATAGCAAATTATTTGGATAAAAATATCCTCAATATCTCCATAGTGGTTAGGAGAAAAATATTGTTAGAATCTTCCTATTCATTGAACATATTTTTATTTCCTTATTTTGAAGAGTTATTGTTACAAATAGAGGTGATAAGAATGTAATTGGTTGCGATTGTTATTTATAAAATGACTATTTCTTTCCTTACAAAGTTCAAGTTGGTATTAGAGCCCTCAATCCTTGCAACCCTATTTTTGCTGCCATGTAAACAGTCGTTGTTGCCATTATTTGTCATCATTGTTGATGTAAGTGGTGTGCCAAAAAGGTACACCCCTCCCCGGCTATCACGTCACCAACAATTGCATTGTCACGCGCTCCCACACCACCAATAGCATTGGCCTGTGCAGCCTACAGCCTTGCTTCGACAAAGCCCACTCACTACCCTGCTACAAACAGAGTTATTGGGACCTCTTGAGTCTATTTCAAGGAGTAGCATCTCATTTGACTTCGATTTGGGTATATCTGAGTTTTGATGGTTCTTCTGCAAAATGGGTTCTCTTTGTTACGTCTTTATTTTTCAATGGTCGGTATGAAAGCCTATAAGCAGGAACTTGGTTGTTTGAGAACTGCAAGAATATAAGATGGATATTCGTATGGATGAATTCTCGTGTTTTTCAGCACAACCAAGGACATTATGTATACATTGTACAATATATTACATAGAGATGGGCTTAGGCCCATATATTGAAAATACATTTAATACTCCCATGCATATAAATCATATGCACCAATTTTGTTATAAATATAATCAATTGTAGGACCCCACAATGATTTGGTGATACCAACTAATCATTGGAATTAACAAACTGAGTAATAGTGTCTCTAGATACAATCTTTTCACAAATGAAATGACAATCTATGTCAATGTATTTTGTTCTCTTGTGAAATACTAGATTTGAGGCAATATGAAGGGTTTCTTTGTTTTTTAAGAAGGTGTTTAAGCCAAATAAGTTAACAAGTGGCAAAGTCATAGCCGTTATACTTTGCTTCTATACTTTGAGAAGTGTCTTCAGCCATATGAGCTCACAAGTGACTAAAGTCACCTTGTATTATGCTTTTGTACTTGATCTTGCCACACCATTTTGTTTTTTGTTTCCAAGAGATCAAAATAGTGCAACTAGAACACAATACCTTGAAGGGAAAGGTCTATCATTAGGTGAGCTTGCCCAATCAACATTAGAGTACTCAACAAATTCTATACTCTCCTTATCTTCATAAATAAGGCCTCTGCCCGAAGCCTTCTTAATATATCTCAAGATCCAGACAACTACATCCTAATGG
>Ga0099825_1009283_pt1 | contig 11292 bp, 10 predicted proteins | sample SiratroredBW_FD_76838 | JGI IMG/M metagenome (GOLD analysis project Ga0099825, IMG submission 76838) | Root nodule microbial communities of legume samples collected from California, USA - Siratro red BW | ecosystem: Host-associated > Plants > Roots > Nodule | place: USA: California | collected...
TTATTAAAATATTAATTTTTATATAATTATAATTTTATTTTAATTATATTTATATATAGAAATATATATATATATAAATATATAAATATATATATATATATATATATATATATATATATATATATATATATATATTAACTCTTATTTTCAAATAGACGATACCAATATATTAAAATTGAAAAAGACATAAAGTTCTAAATCGTGGGTCTGACGAATCGTTTATCCATTTAGAAGAGCGATCGATCTCATTCACAAATAAGTTTTTTTTTTGGTGCTCTGTAAAAAATTCCTTATGATGGTGGATTTCCTTATAATGTTGCTAAACTAATAAAAGGCATGCTACAATAGCTTTTGACAAAGGGCTATGGCTAAAGATTCTAAATCTAGCATTATCATAGACGATGGTAATTCTGAAAGGATTTAATTAGATACGTACGTAAAATTAATTAACTTTGTTTCTTGTTATTTAGCTCATAATTTGTGGAAAATTTTGAGTGGGGCAATCGATTTGGAAAAAGGAATGTTGATTCGTATTTTTCTATTTACGGTAAATATACAAACATCAGCTTGCACTTTTAAAGCATTATTATTATTATTATTTTGTTTTCATACATGGATTTGCTTGTGGAGAAATAACATGTTGATAAACTATGGAGCTTTTATGGAAGTACACACAATAGAAATGAGACAATGTAAAAGGAAGAAATGTTACACATGAGAGAAAGAAGTAACTGTGTTGAATCCCAAGTAGGATTTTGGCTTGATTCTTATAAAAGAAAGCAAGTTACTTTGATGACGATAATGTTGGGTAAAAGTAATGGCCAGTTATGCACTCACGATCTAATCAAGAAAACAGCAAAATTTTCAAAAAAGCGCGTTATGTAAAGTGAATAGATACTCATCTTTCCAAAAGAACCCTTTGTAATAGAACTGCAAAAGATGCCCATATTTATGCTCAAAGTTGTCCAAGAAACGTTATCTTAATAATAAACATATTATTCACTCTGCTTCACCACAATCTTGAATCCGATTAATTGCTATCAATCGTTCTTTTCTACTGTCACATAACTTGTTCTATATAAGTTAATACTCCATAATCTGGGAAATTTCAGATCCAGGATCCACTTCTCACTCAAGGTGCCTAAATTTCTCTTTGAGAGGTCACAAAAGTCTTCTAACCCAATTTCGAATCCTTCCAATATTACTTTAATTTATTTTTAATAAAATAATTCTTCACCTATGTGGAATCATCCAAATTAATCTAAACGAAGTCTTGTATAATTTTCATTCAAAAAAATTAGTAAACGAAATTTCAGATTCAACAAATGGTAGTATTGATTGGTGTATTTGATTTATATGAATTAATAGAGACTCCTTTGGAATCAATAAAAGCATGAGACACCCGCACTTACATTCCAGGAAGTATCAATATCTTTTTACATGACATTTGAATATGGAAGGGTATCGATACCTTTATATTTAATTCGTACATTAAAATTTATTCGTAGATAATTTATAATTTAATTTTATGATATTTTAAATTCCATGTTGTAAAAGTTGACGAGTATTTTATTTTTAGATTTGAAACAAACATGTAAATGAAATAGCCAAAAACTAAAAAAAAATGTAAAGATCTTAAACAAAATAACCGTCATTGTCATCTCTATATTATTTATAAAATGAGTATTAGAAGTTCGGGTCTTTATAATTTAGTGATTAAAAATCACTATACTTTAAAACGTGGAGGTGGGGTAGAATTTGTTAAAAAAATATTATAATTTGTTTAGATAGAAAGAAGGATCCATGAGAGAGAATATTATGATATATAATAACGATGAAACATGTTGCTGGACGTTGTTAATTAATTAATGAATTAATTACTAACTGTATTTTAATAAAGTAACCAGCTGCAAACAGTTAAAAGGTTTTCTTGTGAAGCAATTCTAGGGTTAATGATTGAAATCATTTTTTGAAAATGCTAAAATACAATAATCTTTGTGGGCTCTAGCAACATTAACATCAATATCCATGAGGAAATAAAATAGTTAGGCCAATGAAAATCTGAGTGACTGAAAAACAACCTTGAGAGAGAGAATTTGATTAATAAAATATATTAACTAAGGATGGTTATGGGATAGAAGAATGGCATTTATCTATGGTGGGAGCATAAAAACAGAAATTGTAGATTGGAATAATAAATTATATATTAATTAATTAATTAATTAATTAATAAAGTATGAGGCAAAAGAACAGACTTAAAAGAGAGAGATTGGAAAGAAGCAGGGAAGAAATTATTGGCCCTGAAAGAGAGGAGAGGAATATGAAGCCGTCACTCATTCTCCAACATCGATCTTCCTCTCTTTCACCTAACAAAGTTCCATCCTTAGACAAAAACCCTAACCTTCACAATCATTTCTATCCTTCTCTAGGGATAGTCTTAATAATAATCTTATTTTAGAATAATCTTCTACGTCAAGCCCTACTTAATTAATGACGTGTACCTTCAACATGTGTTGCTACTCCCCGTTGATTTAGCTTCCAACGAAAACAACACTTCTACCTCAAAACTATGTGTTTTAATTATGTTAGCTATTTAATCAACATTTTCTAGCCATTCGTTGCTTCGTTAATTTCTAAGCTTATCTCGTTAATCATTCTTCTAACGTTGTTACTTGTCAATAACTATATATTTATCCACACCTGGTTTAATCTTAAATTACATGGCACTGTTTCTCCGACAGGATCATATATATTTCATGATTAATGGCCTCAGTTCCCCTTTCAATAACCGTCTCTGTTTGTCCCCACCAAACTTCATCTTTGGGACCACTCACTTCCCATTTCTTGCAATGGCAAAAAAGGTTCATATATATCATCTCATTATAAAATTTGAAAAGTGACCAATTTTACAAGTAATCCTGGTGTATCATGCTTGTTATATTCTCCGTCGTTTTAATTAATACAAACATATACGTACATGATCATACTATGTTTTTTTCTCCTTTTGTCACATTCCTGCACACAGTGCTCGTGAGACCTCTATTATTTTCCCTCCAAACCTTAATTAATTAAGACGAGTTAAATAATCAAAAACTAATTATTTATACATAATTTTTTTTATAAATAATTGTATGTGAGTAGTGGAAGGTATCTTTAAGTATGTGTATGATCAAATAGTTGAAGAAAAGATGGTGAGGGACCCATGTTGAGTCATCGTCTGCCATATATACTCCCTTCGTTATCATAATTTATTTAGATGATACACGCTGTGACAAATACCGTTTTTGTCCGCATCTATATTATTATTGCTCCTGCTAGCATTGCGCCCCCATCACTCAGAAACAAATAAAAAAATTAAAAAAAAATAGAGAAGAAAAAGAAATATCATATTGGAAATTAAAATTCAGATAAACTAGAAAAGGAACATGGCCTTATTATTAGGTTCTTAGAGGACCCCAGAGGAAAGACAAATCTGGTGCCCCACAGCACGCACATCGTTCCAAACTGTTATTCAGTGATCCAAAATGGAACATATGGGACTTCCCAGTTCATGATTGGCATTAAATTCTAATTCCAGCTATCCATACATGAATTATTTGATGTGTTTTTTTCTCGGAGCTGTCCATGTTCTTCTATCTACACTGTTCAAGAGCCTCATCAAATGTTCCCAGTGTTCATGCTTTCATAGCATGGTATGAGATTTTAATGTGTTTCTTAACCTAAATAGATAGAGCCACCTTGTCCTTTGCCAAGTGGAGCAGAGTTTTTTTTTTTTTATTTATTTTTTAATACGCGCCATGGAGAAAGATTCTACATGCAAAAAGAGTGCCACGCAAAGAACTAAAAGGAAAAAAACGAAAAACGTGATTTTGGGATGATCCACAAGTAATTTTCTTGGTTCAATTCAATGCACTCTAATAAAATATATTTAGTACACCATTGGTTAATCAATTAAAGATAAACAAAACAGGAAAAGTGTTGGACTTATTACCAATGAGGTCTCCTTGCTTGACATTTCTGGCCGAAACTTCTCTAACGAGATGCAACCAAAGTTGATCTATGAACGTCATTAAGGAAAAGTAATTGAAAATGATTATCAGAATAGCCATGTCATTGGATGGATAGATACAAAAATACGGTAGAACAACAAAATGATTCTCGTGATTCATATGAAAGTAGATTAATTATAGATGCGCCTTTATGTAAATTTTAAGGTAATTAAAAAAAGTAAGATATATATATATATATATAAAGAAAATAAATGTATTGGTTTATTTCTCTTGAAAGTACATAAAGACACGTTTTCTTCTTTCTTCTTGCCGAAGATATACAATGGGAAAAAAATAAAAAGGTTAATAATGCAAACAAAAGGGGTATTTTGGATGGTTTCTCTAATAATTTTACATAGGGTCTTTCTCTTTTCTTTTCTTTTTTACGCATTTGTTGCAGAAAATAAATCAATCATTCCACTCTTTTTAGTTATTAGATGCTTTCTTGTAACTTTGGTATTTCTTGAAACTTCTTACTATATTTCTCACCAGTTACACAAGCATGTTCGTGCCTGAATAGTGTAGTAAAGAAATTTTATATGGCAAAGTCTCTTATCATCCTAACTATATATACATACGCCATACCAGCCTTTCTGCCATAATACCTTAACATTTCAAATATCCAGAAGGAGTGACCTCTCAATTTAAGCTTCAATTATATTTCATGATTTTTCACATTTCTATATCCACCTCTACCATATATATCCACAAACCTCTTTCCATCTAAAATTTCAAAAATATCTATATTAGATTTCCCTCTTTCTTTCTCTCTCAGGCTCTTGCACACCTTTGCTCTGCCTTCATCATTCACTGAAAAAAACTACCAAAATCATGGGTCTTAGAGACATTGGTGCTTCACTGCCCCCAGGGTTTCGCTTTTATCCGAGTGATGAGGAGTTGGTCCTTCATTACCTTTACAAAAAGGTCACAAATGAGGAAGTTCTGAAGGGTACCTTGATGGAAATTGACCTGCACACATGCGAGCCATGGCAACTTCCAGGTATATATCATATTTATACTTTAAACCATCCTTGTTTGCTTGATCTTGTCAACTTACATGATTCTTGAGAAATCATGGTTTTGTTCATGCATGGCCTCTTTCATTTTACAATATCTTTCTTAATTAATTTGCTCGTCTTATGTGATTGTATTTGTAGAATCATCACTATGTTTACTTCACATTCACTCACGAGAAGCTATATAGTTCACCTTGCTTGCTCATGAACATGGTGTTTCTAGCTTCAGTTCTGACTTAAAAAATCCGTTCAAAGCTTTTTTTGTTAACAAATATATATAAATATATATGATCAAAACAATTCAAGAAATTAACATGATTGATAGAGGAGCATGTCTGGAGTATCTAGTAATAACAAAGTAGCAGATTTTTGCCTCGAGAAGAGGCAAAACTGATAATACAACAAAACTGAATGGATAAGAGTTTGAGGAGGGTGTGTTTATTCAGTTCTTCAATGATTAAGGCAGCGACAACTCGATAAAGATTTGTCTCTGTCAATATATAAATCATCATTTCTGTTCTTTATAGGAATACAGAATATAGCAGAACTTGATTTCTGAATTAAAATGCATCATCAACTTGATTTTCACAATTTTTAAAATTATTTTACATATTTATATATATATTTTTTCTTTTCGCATCACTTGTGGTTGCTATGAACTGTATATACCCAAGGGGATGGGTGTGAAATCATCTTTTGTTGACAAACATATGACTATGTGTGGCTTTATAATTGCTTTTGTCCTTTTGAAGTTTGTACAGAGTTGTTTTTTGCTGTAAGCGCGTCACAAACACGTTCAATTTTTATATCGCAAATAAATCCGTAAGAAGATCATAACGAAGACTTTTGTCAGCCTGCTGTGAAGATTCTATATTCCTTTTTCTTTAATCCTATTTTTATTCCCTTTCGAGCTATTTCCTATCATTTTCTTTCTTCATCAGTCAAAACATTTTCACCAAAAACATTCTCTTTCCACGGTTAATTAATTCTTCCACAGCACAATAAATGGTGTTTTTCATCACTCAGTTAATTATTATTATCATTATTGTCATTTTTATACTTTTTACACGAAGGTGAATATACCTTTTTGAAGTATAAGTACAATTAATACTCTACCTTTTTTTGTCCTTCGATTTCTTGGAAAATCTGTTTTTGGTTTCAAAACAAATGTGATTTACTTTTTGCATGGCCTATATCTATACATGACGGTCTTTCTCATGTGCAAACATCGTCTTTATTGCATGGTTAGTTACACCACCAGTAACAAAACCGTTGAGACCAAACATTGTTCGCTACTCTGCATGAATGTTGGCAATAAATACACAAATGCACATGCACGACACCAGTATTATTTGTTTCATATGCAGATGTTTTGGCATCTTCATAATCACGAGTACGTCGATTAGATAATATAAATACGAACATTCATTTATATTTTGTAGTATGATTCTTGAATAAGCACAATAATCGACCATTTTTATAACATAAAAAATGTACTTACAACTACGGAAATCATATGGCTTATCAATCTCGTACTATTTTACTATTGATGTTTGGTTCTATCTATTCAACATATTGTGTGTTTGGTTCTCTCTTCTTTCACCCGATCATGTGTTCCAATGTTATGTTTCTTAAGAAATAAGAAAATATATTACTCATTAAACCTCTGCTTGCAGCCAATGCAACCAATGATATGCCCTCTACACGGATTGATTGGTCTAATTCATGCATGTATAATTATCACTTGAATTATACACACAATTATACATGTATATAATGTTTGGAATATTTTTCTTGAGAAAAATAATTGTTTACCTTCTAAAATGTGTCCTTGCTGGTACTAAAAAATAAATTATTCTTATTTCATAATAAAGCAAACAAAGCTTCTATATATTCGTTAAAATAATTCAATTAATGAATTAAAAACATATATCAATTATTTATTATTATTTTTATGTAAACAAAAAAGAAGTTAGATTCTAAACATTTTAAGCGTAGAGATTATCTAGTTTGGGAGAGAGAAAACATTTTAAGTGTTATATATTGACTGGTTTGTGAGGGAGGAAACATTTTGAGTGTATAGACGGACAAACTAATTGATTTAAGAATATTCTAAAACATTGAATTCATATCTCTGATCACTTCACTTTTCTTGGACATGATTGTTACTATTCAAGCGATTTTGTCTCTTGTCAAGATTCTTATATATGCATTTACGTATATATAATTATAAAATAAAATAACTCGTATGATAAATAATACATAATATATGTAAAAGGAAAGAAGAGCAGTAAAGGACTGGTGCTTGTTGTTTTTACGTAATCACACATAGTCCACAAATTCATGTGAAGTAAAAAGGGGGTAAAAAGAAGGTAAAAAGTAGTGTGAGAAAGCTCACAGGCTACGCAATACATATACATGGTAATTAAACAACAAAAAGTACGTGTTTAGGTAATGTTTATCTGATTGGATTGAAAATTGTATGTGATTTATGCTGGGTGACATGTGATGGTGATTACACAGAAGACCTAATTATTATGGTGATATGATAATAATAATAATAATGATATTTCTGGGAGAGAATTAATTGTACATGATGATAGTACATATCTATAAATCTATCTATCTATCAACCTATGCATTTTGATCCTATTATATATACCTACCTTAGTCATGCTTTGTCCATTTGCTACCAAAAACTGACCCATCATGTGTTCATGCATGCGTGCTCTACAGAGGTGGCTAAGCTTAACGCAAACGAATGGTACTTCTTCAGCTTTCGTGACCGCAAATATGCAACCGGCTACAGGACCAATCGCGCAACGACATCTGGCTATTGGAAAGCCACGGGAAAGGATCGTACGGTGTTTGACCCCTCCACGGGTGAGGTTGTAGGGATGAGGAAGACTTTGGTGTTCTACAGGAACAGGGCCCCAAATGGCATCAAAACCGGTTGGATCATGCACGAGTTTCGTTTGGAGACGCCACATATGCCCCCCAAGGTTCATTTTCATTTCACCTCTCTCCCATAATATAATATATCCCTCTATTTTCAAACGTGCAATGAATGTTAATTAATTTTAAGATTTAACGAGGTTGGATTAAAAAAGTTAAAGAGTGAAATGATAAGGATTGGATTGGATAGAATAGAATATATTCGTTAATAGATGGGTGTAATTTTGGTGTGAGGATAAAGGTTGTTTAAGCGTGTGTTTTGGGTTGACAAGTGTATTTGGTAATTAGGTAAAAATTGTTGTTGATTGCAGGAGGACTGGGTTTTGTGTAGAGTGTTTCACAAAGGCAAAGCAGACAACAGTGCCAAACTCAACTCACAACTCATGTATGAGAGCACAGTTCCATCCCTAACTTTGGCTTCGTCATCTCCAACCAACCAAACCATTGGGTATAACCAACTTCCCCATTTCTCTTCCTCAATCACAACCCATCATCATTATCATCATCAAAACCAAAGCCAAAATCAAAACAATTCTTTCATGGGTCTCCTCCACTTAAGGGAAACAAATGCAAACTCTAGCACAATTACTCAAATAAGTCCCAAATGTGATGATGGGTATGGGTTTCTGTGGGACATGGACATCGAAGAAAGTAGCTTCCATGATGGCGTGGCCTCCAATATGGTCGACGGAATGAGATTCGAGGTTGATAATAATAGCATGGTCTTGTTATGAAAAAGAAGAAAAAAAAAAAAAAGGAAGTGAAATGTGTACATATTACATACCTATGTATTGTGGTTCATATATACATATCGTAAGTTACGGAAAATTGTTGGTGTGATGTGATAATGGTGTTTAGCTTTAGGGGGCAAGTCACTTGATTGGATTGGGATTGGTTGTTCCATGGTTGGGGCTACTGTTCAAGTGCCATCAGTGTTGTTAATTAGGTTTTTTCTTTTTGTTTTCGTATTAATATTATTATTTTTTGGGTGGGAAAGGTTATTTATATACATTTAGCATTTGTAGATGGAGATAGTGATCTTTAATATATGTAGCATTTAGCATTTATAATTCAAATATATATATATTATTACTATTCAGTATATTAATGCTGTTGCTCTCTTTCTAAATTATTTCTTGTGCGTGTGTTTTTCTTTTTCTTAACAAAGGATACTTTGGTTCATTCAATTGTTTTTTTTTTCTTCAAAGAATACAAATTAGAAAAAATTATGAAATAAGTGAAATTTTATATATAAATTATTGAAATGGGTAGACTCTGTTATATTCGGTTGAGTTTCATTTATTTTCTTCAATTTTGTTTACAACTTTAGAATAAATTATGTAGCCATGTATAAATTTTGATTTTTTTTAACTAAAATCATGCTTTCCTATCCCATTTTTTATTTTTCTTTCACAAAAGTCACAACTTTTATTTATTTATTTATTTTTGTACTCACTAACACAACTATAGCATACAAGTTGTTGAAAATTTACTTTCTCTCACAAAATAATATAATTTCAAATTAAGTAAAAGTTCAATTTCGTAAACTATTAAATTTGAAGTGGAAAATATTCTCCATACATAAATACAGTCATATATCATAATATTAACAACATTAAAAAAATCAAAAATAAAGTGTAACACCATAAAGTTGATAAAATATTATTTTATCAATCCTTATAAACCGATTACTTTACATCAAATATAATTTTGATAATTATATTTTAGATTAATACTTTTAATTATTTTCACAATATTCTCTGTCGAAAGTATCGTTTAACAAGAATATCATCTTAATGTATGAGAAATCATTTATGATAGATTTAAGCTAAAAATTGAACTTTTTAAAGTGCTCTTAATAATGTGTCAAAAAATTAGATGATTATTTATAAATAATGATGTTACTTTTTTATTTTAAAGTGTTTTAATATTTGAATGAGATCAAGAAAAATGTAAGATTATGATAGGTTAATTGGTTGAGGTCAAATATAAGATGTATGCATTTTACGCAAATAATATTGTTTAAGGTTATTTAAAATTTTACAAGCTGACAATGATATATTTTAAGATAGTCGTGGGGAGTATATTAGAGATTTCTACGCCTACTTTAAGATCATATAGAATATATTTTTACATTGAAAGTTTTTACATTTGAAAGATTCTTTTTGTCATTTATTAAACATATCATTTGTCCCATTTGGTGTAATATCATGGATTCATTCTATTTTTCTATTTTCGTATAAGTCATTTGATTTTATTTAACTTCTTGAATGTCGAGCATTTTTATATACTTCTTTTACATTATTCATTAATGCATTTCCTTTTTATTAAGTTCCTCCTCAATCATGTTATGTTTATGTTTAGGATTTTCAAAATTGGTTATTTTTATTCCCTCTTTTCCATGAGTTCATATGCATTAATAATTTTAACCTAAAATATGTTACAATGGTGTGAGAACTCTCTTTCAACTTTTCATCATTAGACATCTTAAGCTACTATTACGGAAACATATCACCTTCCATTTTGTAGGTTCATATAATTAATATTTTTAATCATTAATTAAGCCAACATATCATCCTAGATGTGACTTAACTAATCCAATTTAAACATATCATAGATCAATTCAATCAAAATTATCTTATAAAGTCAAAATATTCATGTCTAGAACACTACCTCAACTAGAAAATTTAATTAGGAAAATTTCTCTAATTGTTATTGGATTGAGATCCAATGACCAAATTTATCCAATTCACTAATTAAGTACATCAAAATTTGTTGAATAGATTAAACTTAAAAAGAAATCGAAATTCTCTAGATATGATCAGTTAAATGAAATCTATCCGCGTAATCTTATAACTAATTCAATTCCACACTAATTCAATTACTCCATCAAATTGAAAATGGATCAAATAACACATAAAGTTCAATTTTACATGGTAATACTAATATTATTTCATTTAATCAAGTTAAACTCAAGTTCAAGTAAAACCAATAACGAAACCAACTCCACTAAGTTGTATACATTGTATCTCTTAATTGATAGAATTTGTTTTTTATAAAATTGAGAAATTACATCCGAAATTTGGAGAAAAATTGAGATTACAAATAAGTGGAAAAACTTGTGAAGAAAGAAATCAACCGAAAAAAAACGACGAAAAAAAGAAAAAAAAAAAAAAAAAAAAAATTAAAAAAAAAAAGAGTAAAAAAAAAGAAAAAAAAGAAAAAAAAAAAAAAATGAAAAAATAAAAAAAATAAATAAATTAAATCAAAAA
>Ga0099825_1009293_pt1 | contig 11285 bp, 5 predicted proteins | sample SiratroredBW_FD_76838 | JGI IMG/M metagenome (GOLD analysis project Ga0099825, IMG submission 76838) | Root nodule microbial communities of legume samples collected from California, USA - Siratro red BW | ecosystem: Host-associated > Plants > Roots > Nodule | place: USA: California | collected...
TTTTTTATATATATATATATATATATATATATATATATATATATATATATATATATATATATATATATATATATATATCAGCCGCATGTGTATGCCCCTGCTTTCCAGTAGGTTAACACAAACTTCACAAGGCTTTCGGGGACAATTCTTTCCCTTACCGTCCCCGATAGCCGGTGAATATGAAGAATAAACCACAAGGGACAAAATTCTATGATTTATTCCTTTTCAATTAGTTCCTTGACTCGAGTGGACAAGGGGTGGCGACGGCAAAGAAAGGGTGGCAATAATGGGTAGGGTAATTTTATCTTTTACATATCCGATGAAGGAGCAAAAAGCATTTTCCCGTATCCCAAATGTCTAAGAAAAGCCTGAACAAAATTATTAGTGCTACTGAACGTAACTACACCACACGCTGCAGCATGAGCAGAGAGCATCACAATTGAGCTTGCAGCAATCGACCACCGGATAAGAATAACAATTTAACTTGGATCCTTGATCACTACAAAACACCTTAATATTCCTTACTACTTTGGATACCGGTGACAAATTTCTGAAAATGAGCAGTTAGAGCAGAATTGGTGAATCAACAGGGAAGCCCATTGAACGTCCCATCTAATGTAAATAAATTAACAACGTTTAATGAATGAAATATCCTTAAAATTTGATTCTATTTAATAGAAATGAAGTCACTGAAACATTTTTATAAATATGGATAAGATCAGAAAATATAAATAAAAACTATTCACAAGCCAATTGACCCCTTAATCTTCGTAAATTGTTCAACAATCCAATATGTTGCGTTGGTTGAAATTTTAAATTTATCTCAATCGGCGCTGAGTTTCTGTAAGAGCATGGCTTAATCGCTGTAGAATTGCATCTGAGGATGGCTGGAATTCCATCATGACGCAAATTCACTTTGTTTCGAATGAGAGGAATAAGCAACTATGATTCGAAACATAACTAATTTGAAAGGGTGAAATTAAGAGATGTTGTATGACAGACAGCTTCATATTCCAGAATCCCTAAGCTCTGTCCACTATTTTTTCCATTAATACCAAACTTTGTAGTTTGTACTGTAAAGTTTAACAAGCAACTTAGTATGTTGCTTCTGCAATCCTTTAGAAACACTTCACTAGTTGTAAAAACAGTTAAAAATTAATAGAGAAAAGAATATTAAACACATCTCCACTTGTGCAGCTTGGGGAGAATAGCTTCGCAACGAAAAGCAACAAAAAGAGCTCTATAAAATTTCTGCCTTGGTGCAAAATCCTTATTAATCTTAAAGTAAGTCAGCTCAAGTACATATTATGAGCCAATTAAAGAAATGCAAAAAATTGGAGTGCTTTGCAGACAACATGGCAATTTTCATTCTTCCTCGGCCACAACACTAATCTCACCTTTTTCCAGGAAATCATAAAATGTCCTGATTTTTTTCTTTTCATTCCAGTGATGCATCTTCCAGACACTTGCAGCACCTAAACCAAGCACTGTTCCGATAACTATCTCCTTCACAACACTTGGTCCTTTCAAAGTAACATGAGCAATCCTAGGACCCGCCATTTGCTTCACTATCTTTAAACTTGTCAATTCTACAAGTTACAAAACCCTGACTTTTTAGTTAGTAATGTATAAAACTGGGATGCAGATGTAGTTCAAACTTTCCTAAGACTGATGTCAAGTGAATGCATGATGAGTAAAGGAAAAGGCATGGCAAAAAAGAAGAAGAAAGACAGTTCCTTTTATCTATAATGAAAGTAAGAAGTTTGATATTCTCCCTTGATAACCCCCAAGAAAGGGTGTATAAATAATATAAAAGTAAATTTGCTCGGTAAAACTAACAGATTTCGCTTAGAAATCATGATCAAATAGTATAAACTAGGATGAATTTAATTTTAAAATAATTACTATTTCTTTTTGTTGTTTTTGCTAATAATTTATAAATGCATTTGTCTTTACGGTTTACTACATTCATTTTTTTTTATTACACATAGACAAAATAAAACAAAGTGACACTGTTATCATTATCAGTAACAACCTAAAAAGGATAAGATCAAATCAGATCAAGGCTACTAATGAAGAACATGCTGAGTGGGAAGGAAAATAATTAATCCTTGGAGGGAAAAAATTAACTTGTATTAAAACAAACACCATCTCTGTCATCAATATTGTCCAAATAACTGCCGTTGAAACTAAGAAATGAAATGGAAATTATAGCTACGCATCAAAAGTTACCAAAAGTTCTAACATGGCTGCCAATTTACCAAAATTTTATAGAATAAAAGAAACCAACAGAATGAATAATCCAAACAAGAATTTGATCGAAAATGTACCACTCAAACAATAATCCAAGATATAATAACACAGCTAAATTAGAGAACTCACCACTGCTTCAGGCTGAAGATCTCTTCCTCACAATGTGTCCAGGAAAAAAATGTATATTGGTTTCTCAGTCAGCATTAATAATAGGACTAAGAAGCTGTCCACGCATATGTCCAGGTTTTTCGATGCTCAAGCTAATAATTCGCCTCTATCATTTCTAAATAAATATTCAAAATCAACCTTTTACATTTCTATAAAAATATAACTTTCTCATCTCATCGTGGTAACGAGGATTAGGAATGTTGAGAATATAACAGATTAAAAAATAATCAGAAACTAATTCAACAAATCCAAATTTCATCAAAATTTATTTGTTCTAAAATTTCCACATCTATTTTTTATTCAATCGAATGGTTTGGTTTAATTTTCAAATTGATAATGAAAATGAACAACTAAATTAATTTCTTTTATTATGTTAAAGGTCATGATATATATTATAAGTAGACCTAACAGCATTCATAATATGACTCTCGAGGAATTGTTTTATCATTTGATTTTATTATATTTACGATATATTTATATTTATAAATAATAAATTATTATTTAATTGATAGATATTAGTGTATTATACAGAGTAATTTAATTTGGGAGAAAAGAGTAAATAAAAATAAAGAATGATTTTAAAGTATAGATAGTTAAATTTGACACAATAAGAAAATTTTAATATAAAAGAATTAAAAAAATAAAAAATTGTAAGAAACAAGCATCTTTAAATTATTTTAATTACAATAAAAGCTAAATTTCTGATCCAAGAATGACACTCTATCAATTAAAAAAATTATTTTAAAAGTTATAATATACTAATATCTATCAATTAAAAAAATTACACTTCAAGTTATGAAATATTTCAAATTAATTTAAAATATAGAACTCTCTCTTAATTTAATTTAAAAATATTTTTAATATCAACTTCAACAGACTTCATGGCCAATTCTTCTGAAAATAATGACAAATAAAAATAATAAATGAAAAAGTAATTGAATTTATATCTTTCTAAATATTTCTGATTATGTTGTGCTGCAAACGTAAAATCCATTAATATGATCGTATACACCAAATGGGGAAACCTTGTGGACCATGCAAGCCAAGAAAACCAGGCAACAGCTGTACAATAATATTAATATATAATATCCAAACTATAGAAAAATAATTATTTTGATAGCAGGGCCTGAACGTGTTTTGCTCCAAATGCATCGCCGAGGAATAATGATATTGGGTGCACGTGATTATGAGTAGAGAGTACTATATACCTTCAACTTTATTCCCAACTTAAAATAATTGAAAAAGTGGTTGATGAGTCATGAGGGTTTAGTTAGAGAAATTAAGTAAAATAATTAAGAAAATGGTTTTGTCAAAGAATGAATAACATATTCCTGACACTGCAATTCAATTTTAATTTTTATTGCATTTATATTCATAAACTTTTGTCAAAGAAATTTAATTTTTAATTTTTATCACATGTAAGTTCAAATACTTATATCTCCCTCAGGTAAGGAAATACACCTCATGGAGTGTAGACAAAATCAGAATAAATAAGGACATTGGCACGTAACCTTTCAGTCCCTACAAATATATTGTTATTTTTTTTTTCTTTATAGTTATGATATAAACTAAGCAATTTTTTAGTTCAGCACCGTGAACTGATGCACACTGCTTATCAGAAAATTGAAGATTTATTATTCTGAATCAACCACCCTAACTCACATTACTTCTGCTTTAATCTCATTATGCATTAGTTAATAATTAAATTTTTTTTCTCTTGCAAGTTCCTTAATCATTGTGCATGAAGTATGATAGTACCCATTGACTTGTTTTGAAGCACAGTTCTGGGCAATGGAGAGACAAAGGAGTTTCTCCTTCAAACCCACTAGATTATTGATTTTTTCATTCACCGTGTTTTCATCGATTCTCTTCCTTTCCACCTTCACTAACTGGCTCACCAATTACACTCCATCAATTTCCCAACAGATTCATCTTCACCTGAACACTTCTTCTTCTTCTTCTTCTTCTACTTTTACTACTAATACTTCATCTTCTTCTTCTGTCGGTGACGGTGACAGTGTGGCTTTCCCACCTTTATTTGTTCATTCCGTGAACAAAAACTTTACAGTGAGTGGTGCGAAAACTTCAAATTTGATCGATAACCGTCTTGCCAGGACCCGGAAAAGCTTTTCTGGATCCAAATCTGAACCGGTACAACACCATGTTGGTGCTTCGAATGTCAATTTCACGGCAATGCGAGAGTATGGAGCTTCGCCTGAGAGGGTACCCACCAGCGAGCAGAAGAAGATAGTAGCTTTAGATGGGAATACTCAAGTTCCTTTTCTGAAGAAGATTGAGCAGAAGGGAGTTGAAGAGTGTGATTTGACAAAAGGGTATTGGGTTTTTGATGAAAGCTATGCCCTTTATTCGAAAGATTCGTGTCCTTTCATAGATGAAGGTTTTGATTGTGTGGGGAATGGAAGATTGGATAGAGACTACTCTAAGTGGAGATGGCAGCCCAAAGACTGTGACGTTCCGAGGTACTCTCAATTTCAATCTTTTGGGATTTTTTTTTTTCCCTTGTTTATTTTTCTACTGATGCAGTATTTAGGAAGAAAATGAAAGTTTTGCTTTTTGGTACTGTGATTTTTGGCGAAGGTTCAATGCAACTAAAATGCTGGAGTTGCTAAGAGGGAAAAGGCTTGTTTTTGTGGGTGATTCGATTAATAGGAACCAATGGGAATCAATGTTCTGCATGTTATTGGGTGGTATTAAGGATCCATCGAGAGTGCATGAGACCCGTGGAAGGAAAATTACCAAAGAGAAGGGAAATTATAGTTTCAGGTTTCTGGTAATTCTGCAGAACCGTACTTAGATTTTGTGATGTATATGACTGGTCCTGGAGTATTAGGTTTTCATATCTTGCACTTTCAACCTTGCAGGATTATCAATGTACGGTTGAATTCTATGTCAGTCATTTCTTAGTTCATGAAAGCAAGGCAAGAATTGGGCAGAAACGAAGACCAACCTTGCGAATTGATGCCATTGATCACGGTTCATCAAGATGGAGGGGAGCTGATGTTTTGGTTTTCAACACTGCACATTGGTGGTCACATTCCAAAACAAAAGCTGGGTTAGCACTTTTCTTTATCCTTTTGTTTCTAGGCCTAGAAACCTTTGCTGATGTGTGCATTACTCAATACTTGCACTTCAGTGTGTTAATTATGTTAGAAAAAGGATGAAACTGTACATGATTCCTAATTGCTGAAATAGAAAATAATTTTATAAATCAGGGTATTTCACTATGTTAGAGAAAGGATTAAACCTGATATTTCTCCTAAACTTTAAGATAGCCTAAAATATTTCACCAAAGAACGGTGTTCCATTCAGGAAATGGATTTTGTGCAGTCACCAAATTCACAATCATCAAATCAGATAACTCAGATTCTAATTCGTGTATTTGTCTGATATTTATCTAACAGTTCTGATTCTCTAACAGGATTTATTACTACCAAGAAGGAAATCTAGTTCATCCCCAGCTAAATGTTTCCACAGCTTTCAGGAAGGCTTTAACGACTTGGTCTCAATGGGTGGACAAACACATCAATCACAGAAAAACCCGAGTTTTCTTTCGAAGTTCAGCACCATCACATTTCAGGTTTGTTTCTGATATTCACTCATTCTACAATGGCTCTTGCAGAAGTCTAAGATGTTAAGAGTTTCTGATTAGTGAAGTTGATCCTTTGCAACAGTGGTGGTGATTGGAATTCTGGAGGGCATTGTACAGAAGCCACTCTTCCTCTGAATGAAACCTTATTAAGCCCTACTTATCCTGAGAAGAACATAATCGCAGAGCAGATAATAGAGGAAATGAAAACTCCTGTGACATTGTTGAATATAACTAGTTTGTCAGCATATAGGATCGATGGTCACCCATCAATTTATGGGAGAAAAACACGGTCCTCTAGGATTCAAGATTGTAGCCATTGGTGTCTCCCAGGGGTTCCAGATACATGGAATGAATTGCTATATTTTCATTTACAGAGTAGATGAGAGTTACCACTTCGAACTCTTGTGCCCTTCATTTTTCTGGAACCTGTATATACACAGCTTGTGAAATATATTCCCTTTCTTCACGATTTTAACTTATTTTTATGTTCACTTTAACACTGTACGATAGCAGTTCGTCTCATTCTAGACATTAACAAAGGAAACTTCGAATTTTGGAGTACAGTAAAACGGGTTGTGTATCCTTTTCATGATGAACTTTTCTATGATTATTACTATGTATGATGTAGAATGTGCACCAGTGTGGACTCTTCCACCTGAAGTTGAGGCTTTGAGGGAAGATGAATTAGCTAATTATCAGGTTAGAACATACAAATACTAATCTTATTCATGAACCCTAGCTAAGGAATCAAGGTCTAAGATTAATGATATCATTTCTCCAAAAAAGTGAATATTTGGCATCATATGGGAAATAGTCCGTATGAAATATCATTTGGATATTGATATCAAATGCTAATAATATACATAAAAATAAGCCTAAAATTGTAAGTCAAAGTACGGGGTTATTGGTGTTTCAGGCATATCGAATTTTCTATTTCTATGTTGTTGTTTTTTTAGTTTTCATTAATACCATTAATAAAATTTTAAGAGGGAATGTTTAAGCACTGTAAGAAAGAAGGAATGTGTAATTTAATTTTCCCAATGTGAATCATTGATTTTTTTTTTTTTTTTGGTGATAACAAAATATTCCTTCTTATATTTACTATGAGACGCTTAATTAAATGCAACAATGAAAATAATTAATTTAATTTAATGTTTAGAAAAATATTTTCAATGCACCAAATTAATATTTATTATTAATAACTTTTAAAATTATCTTTCACTACTCATTAATACAAAACATAAATACTCATAATATTTAATAGGAATAAATAAGGGTAAATGAGAAAAATGAATTTAAAGTAGTATAAAAATTATAAATTATCTTGTAAAAATTAGCAACCTTTTTTAAGGTATGTCTTACAAGAATAAGGATACGAGGAAGCAAAGTACAAACAAATAGAAGTAAGGAAAACGAATAAAAGAAAGATTTTTCAACAATTTTTTCTTTCATAGTGGGAAGTTTATATTTTCTATTCAAGATGCTTGTTTATCTTGTAAAACATTGCGTTGGGCTTTTTAACGAGTTTTTAGTGCAAATTATCGAACCTTTGCTTCGGCTTTTCCTTCCTGCAATCCCATGATTACTAGTTGCACCCCTTTGTTAATAGTTAAAAGATTAAAATACTCTCTCTAATGCATCACTCACCGCTGCCGTAACCGTTATTGTCACATTTGTACGAGTTTAATATTGAAAGAGATAAATAATATCTTTATAAAGCAACTTATTTACATCACTTAAATAATAACAAAGATTAAAAAAAAATATATAACTATACTATAAAAATTTAAATATAATAATAAAAACATACGTTATTGTCACATTTGTACGAGTTTAATATTGAAAGAGATAAATAATATCTTTATAATGCAATTTATTTACATCACTTAAATAATAAAAAGATTAATATATATATATATATATATATATATATATATAATTTAAATATAATAATAAAAACATTTTATTTAGTGTGGTTTGAGTTAATTGTACTTGTTACAAATACGATACTTAAACCAATCACATTGGAATTCGATTTGGATTGAATTTGGTACTCCTACATCATGTATTAATTAATGAAAAAAAGTTATTTCTTCTTTCATTTGATGTTGTGCTGAAGCTAATGTTAGTAAGCCTTAAATTAGAAGAAATATCATCAAAGAGTAAGAATTAATTACTAGTTTTCCCAATATTTAAAATCCTTTACATTTCTAAACTCTCTTACTTTAAAATTACCTTTTACATTAATATTGAAATTAAAATTATTCAAAGAGTGAGTGCAATGTTCTCTTTATACAAGTCTCTCTTTTCAGAATGATTTAGGAATTTTTCACAAGCTTCATCACCAGCTTTTTCATCTTCATTTTTTTATATAAAGTCTTGTTTGAGCACGAAGGTATTTTAGAATAAATATTGATTAAGTTTTAAGATTTAAGACTAGATGAACCAGATCGAGCCTTTAATCTCCCATCATTAATAAGTATCAATATAGTATTGATATGTTACAACAATTCTAATAAATTCTTTAATATTTGTTAAGTACACTAAACACACTATACTAGTATACTATTATAAAAGATGGACTATATATCCCCGGAGAGATATGTGCTAAATTCATTAATCAAGCTAAGTACATTAATAAAAAAATGTATCTATGAATAAACAAGTGTAAATTTCAAACAAAACTCTCTGACATTTTATCAAATAATTGGAATATAAACTAATTGTAAAGAAATTTTATAAGAAACATTAGAGTTAAACGTTCAAAGGAACCTAAATCATATAAAGAAAAATCTTTAATCCTTATTTCCATTTCTTATAAATTTAGTCCTTTTAATGTTATTGAAACTTAATTTCTTACGAATTGAGGTTGATTTTCTATTTAAAAAACTTAATTATAAGAAACAAAATTAAAATAAAATATTAAAATATTAAAAACCTTAATTATATATCTAGAAAATTATTGTTCAATATTTCAAATCTAAATTGTAAATATGTTTTCCAACATATTTCAATCATAAATGTTTGATTAAAACAAAATTGAAACAACTACATTAAATATAAATTAGGTCAAAGACACATACAAGTTATAGGATGGATACTCTAACTATAAATCAACTCCATGAACAAAAAGATTAGTTATTACAATTTATGAAAAATATTTGAAGAATTCATCAAAATTGAAGAAGAATTTAGACAAAATAGGGAAAGTGAAGAGAATGAAAGTAATTGTAGTCCAAATAGCACCTATATCAAAGATAAATGTATGAATCAATCCTTCTACATGGGTGATAATATAACCAACTTCTAATCATTTTTGCCACCTGAATGAAATGAAAATAATTTATTATAAAACTGTCCCTTTTAGCTGAGTCGTGCCAACACTTAAGTAAATTAGATTGTAACTCAAATGCCTTTTTATCCTGCTCTCTCAATCCGCCTCACTTGAGCTATATATATTTTCACTTAAGTGACTTCTTCTTATTTCTTCTTTCCTACATAAAAGAAAATTAAAGCATTCATCAATCATGAAAACCATTCAATTTACTATAACATTGCATGTGTTATTTGATGGATTTCACAATCTAAAACTAAGAAACTATAATGGATAATTGCTTAAAAAATTAATATGAAAAAAATATCAAGCATCAAACACTTTTCTATTCACAATTTGGCTTGGAGTTAATTGATCTTACAATCTTAAAATTAGTTGAACCTACAAAATTGGTGTTAATCTTCATATGAAATAGCTTATTCCTTAATAATTTATATTACGAAATTGAAATTATTAATCCCTTCTTTCAATTTGATAAATGTATTAATAATCACCAAAATTAATAATAATTAAATAGAGAGTTAAATATGTGTAGAAAAATGACAAGCTCATACTTTGGTTGACAATTTTAGACTAATCGTGTTTATATTAGCATTTCATACTATCTTAATGACCTTTCCTAGTCAATATACCTTGAGTCCTTTCCTTGCGCTTAACCTTTGTCCTACATTGAGAAACAGCTGATCCATGTTCCGTAGAAGCCTCGTCATTAGATGGATGAGCCCACAATGGTGTACATTCGTTTTTATAGAAATAATCATAGAAAATTTCATCACCGGCTTTTATGTTCTCCTTGGCATATATGCCAACTCGATGATCTCCTCTAACAAACATCACCTATGTAATTGATACAATAATAAAAAAATTGTGACAATTCCATAGTATTACATCATTTCAAATGATAAGTTGTATATCTCACTCTAAAGTGGAGTATTTTGACTAACCTTTGCATAACAATTGGGTTTTGATGAGTGGTTTGCAAATTTTAATTTGTCTCCATATCGACGAGCATCAATAACCCACTATGAAAAAGGCAAATATTAGGTTAAAGATAAATATTCACGCAAACACCTTAAAATAATTGATTTTAGATAAAATTATATTACCCTTTAAAAATGACGAAAAAAGGTAAATAGATAAAAACTACCAAAAAGAACATAAAATAATAATGGTTTTTCAAAATGAGAGATAATAAATTAAAAACTAATTGAATAAATATAAATTTCATACATCTCATAAAGGTATTTTTACATTGTGCATGTCACTTTTTTACATTGTATATGTGTCTAACTTTATAATTAATAAATCAAACAAAATAGTGAAAAAAAAATGTCTACGTGAGCTACATGTTAACTAAAAACTACAAGATTGTACATCTTATATCATCTGAAAATATTTTATGTTAATTTATCATAATGCTCAAGTGCATGTGAAAAGTGTTAAAATAGGATTAAGTTAAGAGAAATGTATTTTACAAGACACACTTGCCTTATCATTGAGGTCGAAAAGGAATGAATGATTCATTCGAATATATAGTTTTCCACGTTTTTCTGCTTCTTCGTGAGTGATTAGTTCACCTGTGTACTCTCCAAGACAATCATCTTTATTAATTGGATTCTGAAATACATGTCAATGTTAGTAAGAACGACAAATTTTTAAACTATTTAAAATACAACAAGTACATGAATCTTAACCTTTGCAAAGACTCCCCATCCAACAACATTTGACTTTGCCAAAAGAATCTGAAAAATATAAGAAAATCAATGTAAGATACTTATATATATATATATATATATATATATATATATATATATATATATATATATATATATATATATATATATATATACAATTTAAAAAAATAAAAAAAATAAAAATATATATATTTTTGTTAATATATAAATATATATAAATAAAAAA
>Ga0099825_1009297_pt1 | contig 11283 bp, 8 predicted proteins | sample SiratroredBW_FD_76838 | JGI IMG/M metagenome (GOLD analysis project Ga0099825, IMG submission 76838) | Root nodule microbial communities of legume samples collected from California, USA - Siratro red BW | ecosystem: Host-associated > Plants > Roots > Nodule | place: USA: California | collected...
TAAAAATAAACAAAAAAATGAATTATATTTGAATGAAAAGTATTTGAAACATGATAATTTATTGGATCTTGATGACTTAGATTTATTTTTAGAATTAAATATCTTAAAGGAGATTATAGGATTGGAAAATCATAAATCAATTGACATTCTTAATTATATAAAAAGAATAAATTCTTTTCCAAATGCATATATAGAATAATGTTAACAATTCTAATATGAGTTGTTTCAGCTGAAAGGAGTTTTTCAAAACTTAAACTAATCAAATCTTATTTAAGGTCAACAATGTCTCAACAAAGATTAAATGGATTAGTTTTATTGTCTATTGAAAAATATTTTTTAAATAAAATTAATTATGATAATTTAATAGATAATTTTACATAACAAAAAGTTTAAAAAATAAATTTTAGATAAAAATATTATTTTAATTATTTTTTTTAATTTAAAAAGACCTCATATTTTTATTCGCTTTAGGCCTCCTAGAGCCTTGAGCCACCACTGTATGTAAGAAAACAAAAGAGTACGTTTCATTGGAAATCATTGCCCAACTTACAAATGCATCCCACAATTTCTAAAAAAGTTATATTTTCACAACTCTTCTTTTCTATAAACTAATTTACAATATTTTAAAATAATATTGAAAATACACACACGTGTGTGTATATATATATATACATAGAATAATAATATTGAAGATACATGTATTGAGTACGTGTATCCGTATTTCTATTATATTAAAATAATATAATTTTAAAAAGCATATCAGTAAACTTTATTCCCCGTATATACCACTTCTCATTAAAGAAATCTTAAAAAGACACATCAAAACAATAAACCATACTGTCGCATTATAATACACCATCAAATTATTTTCCAACCTATTTATACATACAGTGAGAGGTGTACATTGCAGAGTTCAGATTCTAGGAGAAAGATGAACTTGCACTGGATTTTTCATTACCACAGTGAACTCTTGTTTCTCTGACAGATCCACATCCCCTCCCGCTGGAACCTTCCATTCAAAGTTCCAAACCAAATTAGCCACAAAGAACTCCAAATGAAGCAACGCCAGATTGTAGCCAGGGCAAATCCTTCTCCCTGCACCAAACGGCATCATCTTGATCTCTTTACTCCCAGTAATGTCAAAGCCCTCATCATTCATAAACCTCTCTGGCTTGAACGCCATTGGATCCTCCCATACCTTAGGGTCCCACCCCATCTCTGCCACCATGAAATTCACTGTCCCATTCTTAGGGACCACGTAATCATTCAAAACCACGTCCTCGGTCACTGTATGAGGCAACACAAAGTGACCAGGAGGGTGACGCCTCAAACCCTCCAAAATCACAGCTTTCAGATAAGGAAGTTTCTGCAAGTCTTCTTCTTTCACTTCTCTCTCTTCTCTCTCACCCAATACCTCCCTTATCTCATCCACCAACCTCTCTTGCACATGCGGGTACTTCACCAAATTCGCCATGATCCACTGCAACGCCGTGGATGTCGTGTCCGTGCCCGCGTTTAAAAACTCATTACACAGCGTCACAAGTTCTTCTTCGTTGAGCTTGCGTTTCTCCTCAGGCAACTGCAAATCCCACAAAGTATCAATATACGAAGCAACACCTTCCTCCTTGCCTTGCTTTTGCTTTTGCTTTTGCTTCCTTGATCTTATAAGTGGAAGCATCACGTCCTCTTGCTCCTTGCGAAACCTCAGCAAATCCTCCCAAAGTTTGCGGAACAAAACGCGTGTGACTCTGGGCCAGAAATTGAGGATGTTGAAGGTTTTAACGCGCAGAAGCATCTGGCGCTGCACGCGCTCGATGTCTCTGACTTTGCTATCATCGAGTCGTTCCCCGACACACATGAAGACAAGCAAGCAGAACATGGAGTAGTGGAAGTGGTCGATGACTCTGACAGAATTGTTGGTTTGGGAATGGGACTTGAGGTTGTTGAGGAGGGTGTGGAGGACCCAGTTGCGGATCTGAGAAAAGGACTTGACGCGGGAGTGGTGGAGCATCTGGGAGGTAAGGTTGCGGCGGAGAGTGCGCCAGGTGGCGCCGTAGGAGGCGGAGCTAATGTTGTGTTGGTGGGTGGTTATGATTTTGGAGGCGGCGAGAGCCTTGGGGCGATCGGAGAAAAGAGAGCCATTTTGGACGAGGGCTTGGTGGGCGAGAAAGCGATCGCGTATGAAGACGACGGGAGTGGCAGCAATGTGGAGAGTGAGAATGGGACCGTATTTGGCGTGGAGGGTTCGGAGAATTGGTTCGATTTGAAAGGATTTTTTTAGCCATAGGATGTTTGAGATGATTGGGATGTGTGAAGGGCCGGGAGGAGTGGTGGGTTTGTTGTGGAGGGAGAAGAGGAAGCGTCTTATGAGGACGCAAACACAGAGAGAGAATATGATGAAGAAGCAGGACTCCATGAGTGCTTTGGCCAGTGTGTGGCTGGCTTGTTCTTGTTTTGATGATGAGTGAAACCCACTTGCAGACAAACTGGTGGAACATGCTCATTCTAGGAACAAACGGATAACGTCATGGTGTCTGTCATTAAAGGATATTACCTAAATAAATTGAAAAATAAAATACTTTCACACCCTTATTTTCTTTTTTTCATTTTTATAATTTAGTTTCGTTATTTTTGTAAAGATATCAATTGGGTTATATATTTATAAAATAATTAATTTAATTTTTTTCGTTAAATTGATATCAATATCTTTGAGAAAGTAATAATTTGGTATGTGTACTTTCCAGCCAGTACCTAACCAGAAAAGGTGGGCAAAATCTTCCACTTCCCTTTATATCTTCGGTAACCCCATATGTCATGATCCAATTCACAACTCACGGGCTCAACAATCCATGTATAGCGGACCTATAAATCTAGCTTAAAGATTATGAATTAATCTACTTTGATACCACTGTAGCCAAATGACACCGTCTCAATGAGATTTTCATAATAAAATATTGTATTTTAATAAAAAAATATTAGTTTTTGGTGTCAAAGATAAATTACTGTATTTGAATCCTAATAAGAATATTTGACACCTATTGTAAACTTAGGTAAAACTTTTTTAGACCACAACTCATGGTATTTACCACAAGTCCAATAAACACCTATACCTCTACACTGTGAGATAGAGCCATCCTCTCTTAAAGCCATCAAAATCCATATTGCGACTATTCTCAAGACTAGTGCAGAGAATGTTATTGCCCACGAGATACAAGCTCAACGTTAGGAATTATAAATACAACACAACATTCACCATGGTAAACTACAAGCAGCAACAGATAGCTACACTGCAATAAGATCGAAATATGCACCGATCTCAACAAAGCCTGCACCCATAAAATTGCAAGTCTAATATCCTGAGCAAGTTGTCGAATCTCAGTCCACACTTCCGAAGAAACAACACATTATATTCTAAATAAATTGAAAAAAAAAATACTTTGACGCCTTTATTTTCTTATTTTTCATGTTTTATAATTTATTTTCACTATTTTTGTAAAGATATAAATTTTTTTATATTTTCTAAATAATAATTAATTAAATTTTTTTCATTAAATTGATACTAATAACTTTGAGAAAGTAATAATTTGGCATGTGTAGTATTAGTACATAGAAAAATGTGGAGATCTTATATACCTAATAAAAAGTGGACAAAATCTTTTACTTGATTGCATAATTCGCGTAACCATTTGCGATTATCACCATTCAATTCACAACTGAATTATATTACAAGCCTCAACAAATTAGATTAGACGTATAAATATAGTTTGATTTCTCGAAGAATAATCACTTCAACTCATATTTATTCACTTATTATTTTTTTTATTTTTTACACTTTTATTCACTTGAATATTAGAAAATTTTTTCTAAGTGGATCTCTATTCAATACTCAGTTAGTTAATGAAGCTCAAACACTATTTTTAGAAGACTTTCAATTCAGTCAAAGCTCGACTTCCCTGAAGTTAACACTAGAACATCTCGGAAGATTTCAGCTCAAGTCCTAGTATCAACATTTGATACTTACTGTAGGGCCTAAGTAAAACTTTTCCCAAACTACAACTCATATGGTACTCACCCAAAGTCAAACAAACGCCTTCTATCTCCACACTGCTTGAGATGGACCCAACATCTCTTGAAACCATCAAAGGCCATATGACGACATTCTTAAGACTAGTATACAAGATGTCATTGTCAGTTTGCATCATGAGATGCAAGCTTAACATTAGGAATTACAAACACAATGCAACACTCATCGTGGTGAACTACAAGCCTTGCAGTAGCAAATAACTACACTACAACAAGATCGAGCTAGGCACCATCTTAACAAAGTTTGCGGCCATAAAACTCACAAGTCTAACGACCTGAGTAATTTGCTAAATCTCGGCCCACATTCCTAGAGAAACCATACATCAAAGAATATTCTATTGTATTCTAAAATATTAGATGATTGGTTTAGAGACATGAAGAGGCACATGTGCAAGAGAGTATGTAATAGTTGTAACTACATCACATGTAGTTCTCATGTGTTTAGACGAAATTTAGATGGTTAGAGGGCACATGAAGAGTTTCTAACTTTTGCATGTTTTCTTCAAGTGTATGTGAAGGTTGTAACTCACATGCTTTTTCTTCTTTTAAGGAGCACCCATGTGACTCATGTACCTCTTTGTGAAAACAAACAAATTATATAAGAAATGGGATCGAATTGTATATTTAAAAAAAAATTGAAATTTTTGCAAAACCAACATTTGATAAAAGCAGATGACCATCTAACTTTGACAAACACATTGTTAAGGAATTTTATAAGAAAAATGTAGTGACAACAACAACTTTAAGTTGATAGACTCTATCAAAAATACTTTCTAAAACGTGTTTTACCAAAAATATCATTCATTAGTTCTTGCAAATAAATAATATACAATTCAAAGAGACTAAGATCTATAGATATTTATGTTAGAAGTTTTCATATTGGTTCATCTAAAAACCTAGATTAATAACTGGGTATTATTTCAATCAACCACTCCTAGTTAAGATTGAGTATTATTTGAAACGTAGTCACTCCTTGCTAAGACTGTGTATTATTTGGAATGTAATCATTCATAGCTAAAATTGAGTATTATTTAGAACAGTCACTCTTGGCTAAGATTGAGTAGTCTTTGGAACATAACCACTTCTGACTAAGACCATTTTTTTTACAAAGAGTGTGAGCTAAACTATCATAAGATTGCTAACTAAAAATGGTAACTTCACACATACAAGATCGAGAATATTCTTTTAGGTTGCTAAGGAACACAAATATTATTCTTGTTTCACAGCTATGACACAAGGCTTGCTTAAATATTTCAAGAGCGTATATTCATCGTTGTTGTCAATCCTTTCTTCTTTAAATGATCTTCTATTTATACAAGATGGGAAGAAAGTTGTCACAAATCCTTGTTAGTCATTGAGACCTTCAGAGAATGTCTTCTTCTTTAGGCTTGCATCTGTCTACATTCAAACATAAAGATGTATTAAATGTTCTTCATCCAACATTAATTGTATATATCTTCTATAGGCAACATTTTGATACATGACATAACTTATTAGACTCAAGTCAGATAGTTTTTTTTTACTAATATGGAGAAAAGCATAGAACCTTACAAGGTTTATGGTCTTCACAAAGCTAACATTCCTCTCGGATAAGTTTTTGATGTGAAGCAAATTTAGTGCGTTCTTCAAGAGATATTTGGTGTAGACTCGTCTTTGAGAGATCCTCTTATAAGACAAATAGAAAAAATATTCTCTACAACATAAAATAAACATTTATAACGCAATGCTTAAGACCATATATTTCTATCATTTGTACAAGCGAAAACTTATTTGACGAAGATATATAAGTAAGATGTTATACATTTGTTGTTTGATGAAGTACTTATGTCTTTCAAGATTTGGTGTTTTTATAAAATTATGTTTTGTATTTTGCTATAAAACACTTAAACAAAATCAATTTATTTGCTGAATTTTACTCTGACACTACTTACATGTGTTTTTCCTTAAATCAAGGAACTACCTATATGCCTTTTCTAAAATCAACGTACCACCCATGTGCTAATCAAGATTGAGAATTAACTAAGGGTTAAATATAGAATTAGTGAACTATAAGTGTAATTATTAACTTAATTAGGCTTGTGTTCACATTAGGTGTGATTATTAGTTTTGTGTTTAAACTTATGATTTCTTTTCTTGTGTTCACATTGCTTGTAAGAAACTTGTAATTATCTTCTTTTGTTCATAAAGGAAATTGGTGGCTATAAATAAACCAAAACTCTCTTGTAAACATACTCTTGAAGATTTAATGAAATTCAACTTTGTGAGATAATTTTTCAGAGTCTTGACAATGTACTACTCTTGCTTAAGCTTATTTTGGAAAGTATTTTCAAGTGACAAATTATCTTTGCACATATCCTTTCAGAGTCTTTTTGAAAGGTAGCATGTTTTCCGTAGTCTTTTCTTAATTCCTTTTCTATTTCTTTTTGAAACTTGTTCTTGTTCTTATAATTTTTTTTTTATTTTGGCTTTTGTAAGTTGTAAATTTGGCACACCATAATTACATGTGTCTGTCTTGTTTTTGTGTTTTTTTCATGAAATTTTTCTTCTCCAACACTTCTTAAGTTAATTAGGATCTTCTCATCCTTAGAGGCATCACATTAAAAAAAGAAAAAAAAGTTATCTTGATAATATCAATTTTATATTATTAGTCTTCGAAAGAAAAGCGTTAAAGTAAAATAAAAGAAATTAATGGAAGGAAATAATACAAAGGACTAGATACTTATGTTTTAGATTTCTAAATATGTACAAGTTTGTAGAAGAGATTTATTTAGTTTATAAGTGATAAATCATGGTATTTATGACAAAATGTATAAATAAATACAACATAAACACATTTCTCTGTTGTTGTTGTTGTTTTTTTTTTTTAATTATAGACACTCTTTGTGTATTTATATTATAATTTATTTTCTTTGTTGTTAAGAAAACTACTATTATGTGAAAATAAATTGTTTAATATTATACAAAATATAAAAAAATAAATATTTAATTATAAGAAAATAGAGAATGAAAATATTTATTATTGTATAATATTAAGTCAACATGTTAAAAAGGATAAAATCAAATATATATACTAACAAAAAATTGTACAATAAAATCCTAAAGTCAATCCAAATTAAATGGCTAAAATTAATTTGGTTTGGTTCTGTTCGAAATTTTTAATTTTCAAACTGAATTACATATAAATGTTTCTACTTTTAACACTAAAAATTTAACTAAACCATTCCACCAAACACTCTACCTATATAAATTTTATGTTTCGTTCAGATGTACTTTAAAAAAAAAAAAAAAACCATTCCCCGAACACTCTAGCTTAAGTCAAAGGCCATTTCTTTTTATTATCTCTTTAGAAGTTTTTTTTTTTATTTATTATTTCAATTTTATGGCTTGAGCGTGAGAATTTCCTATGATTTATCTTGGATTGTTGTTGAAGACCTGATGTTGGGCTTGATGGTTTATCTCGGATCAACATTGTTTTACTGTGCCAGCATAGAAGGATATGTATACAAATCATGATTGAATTTTCTACTTTCACAATCTCTATTCGATGGTTTATATGTCACTTGTCATGTTCTTCAATTATTGTAGCACATCGTCAATTTCTCAATGTCAGTTTGTTTAAAAAGAAAATTCGGACCAACTTGAGACTTTTGAAAATAATCAGACTAAATTTGAAAAAAATAGACAGATAAAGAGACAAAAAAATACTAATAAACCTATATATAATAAAATTTTTGAATATTTTTATTAACAATTAGATAATCTATTAATCATTTGTCAAAATTATTTCATAAAATAAAACTAAATTTTTATAAAATTAAATTTATATATTCATCAAAATGTAAACTTTAAGGAGTTGAAGTATATTTTAAATATTTTTATTTTGGGTGTCTCTTGTAGAAAACAAAAGAATATAACAAGGTAAAAATAAGTAAATGAGAAATAAGATTTGATATGCATTATATTTAATAGAAAATAAATAAGGAAAAGGCGAGAAGAGGATCAAAATATAAAAGAAATAAAAAATTATACCTATTATTTTAAAAGTCGTATTTTCTTTTTCATCTTATTTGTTTTCAAGTAGAAGAGCAGAGAAAAACACAAAAGTTAAAATAAAATGAAACATAAAATAAATAAAAATATAAATGATATATGGTTAAAATTTTTGCGAAAACAACAAAAGCTGTAATAATATGTAGTAAATATTTCTTATATAATTAAATATATATTTTCAATATAATTAATTACATCTTAACTCCAAGTAAGTGCCGCGATAAAGGTATTTCCTTTTGAGTCGATTCATTAGATTACAAATAATCCTTATTTTATTGCATTGAATTAAGAATATCTCAAGCATTTGCTAATATTTTATTAATGTTTACGTCTACGTCAATAATTAATCACATTTTAATGTAATAGATTGTATAATTAATATTTTATTAATGCTATATTTTTTATAATAAAAAAATAATTAAAAAATAATATTAAATTAATAAATAAAATTATTAATATTAAATAAATAAATCTACATTTTACTATTTTTTTCTTAATCTAAAGCATTTTATTTTTCTATTTTTTTAATATCTTAATCATCAAATTTAAGTAAAGCATTTTCTTAGCGAAACAACAATACTGATTTATTTCTTCAACCATTAACTTTTTTGCCGACAGAGTAATTCATTGAAAATCCCACGAGGAAGCTTTTTGATTGAGAAAGGATTACAGAGTGGGTCACTGCTACGTGCCAAAACTTCTAATTAAGACAGTTTTCTTTTTCTGAATACTGAATTTATCTCTGTTTTTTGTTTATGGCATCTAAAACTCTTCCAAAACTCGGTTCCTCGATAGCCATATTTTGATGCGCTGCTAAAAGAAAGTTCTCTTTAATCTATTTTAGGAATTTCTTTTTAAAAATAGATTGTTTATGGAAAAGAATCATATAAATGTTTAGGACGAAGGAATGATGAAAGGACAATTATGGCATATGAAATGGGTATTTGTTTTGTTTGCCTTTTAGCCTTCGTTTACCATACGTAGGGCTATTACTATACATGGAAATGGAGCATATTAAGTAGGAGTGGTTTGATTGGGGATATTTGAAAGGGTGAGAAAAGAATGGTTGTTCCATATTAGTTTATATTTTGCAAGTTGAATGATTTGTAAGGAAAGTAGCATTGGTTTTGTGTGTGTCTCCAAAATGTTTCGGGAAAGTTTTTTTCATCACAAAATCTTATTTGATATTTAGAGTTTTTCTCAACTTGTTATAGAGATATTTTATTTTAAGCTCTGAGTATTTTAGATCATATTTATTTCGATTTTTTAATTTTTTATGTTAATTTTAGTTCTACAATCGTTACATATAAAATATTTAAATTTTCTATATTAATGAAAAGTATGTCAATAATTTCAATTTACTATGTCAATTTTAATAAATCGTCATAAAATATGTTTAATATAAGTAAAAATCGTTTTTTATTGAAATTTTTACGGTGATTTTGATAATGGTTATCATAGGAAATTTTATTTATTTTGATAATCAATAATATGTAATTGGTGTAAAAATTATTTTTTTTTGCAAGACACTTTCTATTACGGTTATTGATTAATCGACATAAAAAATATTACTTATTGTGATGATTATCATTATAGGTGTTATAGTGAGTCATAATCCTTTTGATAATTATGAACGGAATAGAAAGCCAATTTTCATTTTTAATAAAGATGATGGTTTTAGTGATTTTTTATTCATGCCTAATATTATCATTCATCTGTACAAAATAATATCCAATTTTTATTGAGAAGTTCTGTTTTTCTTTTTTTCTTCTATTATTTTGTTTTAATAACTACTTTTCAGTTTTTTAAACGGTAATTTTTGTGGTAAACAACTTTATTTAGTTGCTTTATTACAGCTTTAACATAAGAAATAATAAAAAGTTTTTTTTTTCTTTTTAGGTAAACTTTCTATTTTTTTATGCAGATTAGGGTATAATTGTATTTATGAAGATTGATTTTCTTGCTTCAATGCTTCAATAAAAACAAGACACATCTAAGATTTTGTCAGTCACCATAATCCACAAATCATTTATTATGGTATTAAAACGGATATGTCTTGTTTTGCTATGGCTACGCAAGACATTTCTTTCTTTTTCTAGTCTTTTTATGATTTTCTTTTTTTTTACAAAATATAAAGTTTCGTGAGCTTCTTTTGTGTCATTCTTGCTTTTCAAATATGAGTTCTTTAAAGACAAAAACACAACAAAATACAAAGTCACAAAATTCATCAATTCCATACTACCTTCATCTAGGAAAAAATCTTGGCATGGTCCTCGTTGGTCTGCAACTCAGTGGAAACAATTATCATTTGTGACAAAGGGATATGAAACGTGCTCTTTTCTAAAAAAAGATTCAAGTTTGTGGATCAAAGCATTGAAACACCAAAAAAGAATGAGGAAAGACAATTTACTATAAACATGGAAGAGGAAGAACACGCAATCCTAGTTTTGAAAAACAGTGCACATACTACAGCAAAATGAATAACACAGCTAAAGAGTGTTACTATAAGCATGGTTAACCATCCTGGTATAAGAATAAGACTGATCATGTTTCTAACAATATAATTTCTGGCAGCAACCTTGAATACAAAGACAACAAGAATGAGGAACAAACACACATTCAAAAAAAACCAAGGAGCCATGCAATTCACGCAAGAACAAATAAAACAAATATGGAAAATTGTTCAAGAGTCAATCTATACATGGTCACAGGTTATTCCTTACCATCATAGATGATTTAGTGGATAAACTTGGGTACACTTAATGAAAAATAAAGCTGAAGCTAGAATTGCTTTATTGAACTTTATTGTTTTGGTGCAGAATCAGTTTAATACTAAAATAAAAAACTATAAGATCTTATAATGGACAAGAGTTTATGTGGAGTGATCTGTATGAAAAAATGGGATTATGCATCAAACTAGTTGTGTAGAGACTCTTCAACAAAAATGCCATTGTTGAGAAAAAGCATCAACATATCCTCAATGTTGATCGAAGTCTTTTGTTTCATTCTAATGTTCCCAATATTTTTTGGTCTTATGCGCTTATATATGCTATTTACATTATAGATATAATTCCTTCTATCATCATAAAAAAAAAAAAAAAAAAAATAACCCTTATGAGCTTCTGTAAAAGAAAATACGTGGTGAGAGAA
>Ga0099825_1009306_pt1 | contig 11274 bp, 5 predicted proteins | sample SiratroredBW_FD_76838 | JGI IMG/M metagenome (GOLD analysis project Ga0099825, IMG submission 76838) | Root nodule microbial communities of legume samples collected from California, USA - Siratro red BW | ecosystem: Host-associated > Plants > Roots > Nodule | place: USA: California | collected...
AAAAAAAATATACATATTTTATCACACAAATATTTTTATATATATATATATATATATATATATATATATATATATATATATATATATATATATATATGAGAATTCACATTTTACAAATTACGTATTTATTCATCATACGAGTGTAAATTTTTCAAAATAAATACATGTAATAAAAACATGTTTTCCAAAATGATTAGTACAAAGTGATTTTATACTTTTTTTTTCTTTGTTATTTGAAGAATGAGATTTGATCCCAATTCGAATAAGAAAAACCTCAAATATCTTCTAATTATAAAAATGTGTTAATTTATAAATTATTGAAGGAAATGTTTGCATTATAAAAAAAAAAAAAACTGAAAACTAGTAATAACACTCATAAACGTAAAATTTTTTTAAAAAAAATTGTGTTATATATTTATGCTTAATTTGTATTTACTTGCTATAATGAAAATATTAATAGTTGAACACGTCCGCGTATGTCAAGAAATAAATACTTTACAAAAATTAATGCATTTTTAAAGGGTTTGAAAATTTAGAAGTATAAGTGAGTTTTACATTTTCTTTTGCGTTGTTTTTGAGGGAATATTTCCCTGTTTTGAACCAAGTTACAAATGATGTAAATCTAAATCTAAAAAGTTGAAATGGAATACTATGAAACGAAATCTGTATATGTATAAAATGATAATAAGAAAGCCAAGTGATTTTTGAGCACACACAATCTCATCCTCAATCTCTGGGAAATAGAAGATCAGAGGAACGTTCTCCCACGTCCACTTCGTCCTTCGTAGTCGTTGACTTTGGTGATCTCCTCGAACCGGTCCTACCCCAAAACGGTGGGGTCCACATGAACCCCCACCGGTCTAACCGGCCTTCCCCACCGAACCGCTCGTATTGCAGATAGCTTCTCCCCACACTCCTCGTTCTGTAACCCCTCCTTCCACTACTCTGCCGCTGCCACGTCAACCCACAACTCTTGGTCCGGTTCAGCATCCCAGAACTCATGAGCCGGTTCCGCACATCCTCTGGCAACCGCAGTGTGAACCGCTCGCAGTCCTCTCCCGGTCGAACCAGAGAGTGACCCGTTGAGTGAGAGCGCGGAAACAGCCTTGAAATTCCAAAACCGGTCGATCTAGAGCGAACGGGACGGGCCCGGTTCGGATCATCTAAACTAAGAGGCTCCGTAACCATTCTGTTTCGTTCACCTTCAACTTCACCTTCACCTTCGTCGACGGGGTTGATGTAATTGGGATCATAACTGGGCTCTTCGTTGGGCCCAATGGGCCGGCCCGAATCCGGAATGTGATTCTCAACGGGAGGAGACGCGTCGTCGGGCTTCGGCGCGAGGTTGGCGCGGCAAACGGGACAAGTGGAGTGATTCACCAACCATGCATCGATGCAATCTGGGTGGAACACGTGGCAGCATTTGGGGATCAAACGCAGCGTTTCGTCGTCGCGGAACTCGTTCAGACACACAGCGCATTCCAGCGTGGCCCTCCCGATCTTCAGGGCTTTAACCTCGGAGTACACGAACGTCGGGAACGTGTCCACGACCGCCCGGTCGAGCCCCTGGTGCTGCCTCCGCTCCATCCCGCCGGTGATCGCCACGGCCAGGTCCAGCCTCCCTCTGATCCGCCGCTCAGCGCATTGGCGCGTGTAGATGGACACGAATCCCAACGCAAAGAAGACTACAACGAGGATCACCAGAACCGCAGCCATGGTCTTGTCGAACCTCAGCCTCGTGAAAGGATCCAGCTGCGACGGTGACGGCGGCGGGTTTTGAAACTGTGCCGTGGCTGGCGGCACGAGAAGGAGGATGAGAAGGCAGAAACATGCACGGTCATGATCGATATTCATGAACCGCGGTGCAGGTGGAGGTGCAGGGCATTCCATGTGGATGCCCATAGGTGATGATCATAAAGGTGGGTGCAGATGGATTTTGCTGCAAAAGCAAGTGAGGAATGTTTAGCGCATGAGAAAGCCTAATTAATACCCACCGTACGTGTCAGTGATTGCACCCTGAGTTTTTTATTCTCTTTAAGATGTGGATTTGAGAATAGTAATGGGTTTTTCTTGATGGTAGCTAACACATAAGATAAGTTTGAATTGTTGAACATTTTTTTATGTTTGGAAGGTGACAATGTGTTAAGGACATGGCTTTTGATGGAGTCGTAGACTTTACTCTCTGAGAAGGCACGATAGAAAGGTAGGGTAGACTTGAAATGATTGGGTTTTGGGTTTTGACTTCTCCAATCTTGGGGGGCCCGTGAACGATGATTTTGAATGTTTTCCGTTACGGTGATTCCTGCGGTTCTCTGATGCGAGTGTAGCCGTAAAAATCAAAATTGTTCTCATTATATGTTGCCTTGCCACCACCGTTCGTGGAAACGGAGCTTGTTAGGGTTTAACCTGTTAATTGTTAATTTTTTGTTCATTGCAACGAATTGAACAAGGACTATGTTTGTTGTGTACGAAAATATACATTTGCGTCTCAATGAATCTTCGTCATTTTTCTTGTTTCTCCCGTGATCCAACATTTCGTTGAGATTGGTTTCAGAAATCGGTATTTGGATTATTGTAATTTGTTTTTAGTGTTGTTTGTATGATCAATCTACAATTGTTTATGAATATAGATAAAAGAATTTGATTTTCGTGGCATGCAGTATGAGTTTTTTTTATGTTATATATTAACTATACTATAAAGTTATTTTAGATATAATTTTTAATGTAATTATATAATTAACAAATTTATTTAGGAGGAGAGGCACGTAGTTCCTTTTGTCCATATTTTTTAGTTTTAAAATTATTTTTACATGCAGTTTATTGTTACATACTGTCTAACATAAATGAGAAGTTGAAATGTAGTATGGATGCTTGCAATAGGTAAAGCTGCGTAAACCAAAAAAAAAATAAGTCGTATCCTTTTGTCATATTGTAGAGGACAATTTGTGTGATTGAATGTACATTCTAATTAAATTTTAGATGGAAATTAAAAATATAATATTTAAAATTATTTAAAAATGCTTAGAATGATAAAATGCGTTTACTTTAATAAATTTAAAAGTATATTGACTAAAATGAAGGTGTTGCCCACTACCAGCTGGCATAAATCCTAGAATTATAATCTCTGTCCTTAGAATAATGTAGTGGTATTAAAATCTTAGAGGCAGAGTTTTGCAACTTATAATAATTCTATTAATTCAATCTAGATTAGTTGAATATTTAATGTAAAGTTGGAGCTTAATATTATGATTTTCTGCAGTTGTTTTTTACTGCTACAGATCTGAAACGGTAATACAATTTTACATCTGTCCATTAATGCGTGTTTAAAACCTTCTGTAAAATGGGGAATATTTTCTTATGGTTAAGATTAATGAATAAAAGTGAGGAAAGTCTAAATGTGAAGGCACAAGAGAAAGGCATGGCAGCTATTAGAGGAAAGAGGGGGGTATGGATGGAATGATTCTACAATCTCTTCTTTGGACTGATTCCTGTTTTTTGCCACTTCCTCCTTCTTCAATAGTGCAAAATAAAGAGTTTTCCTCATACACTCGCCATTTGCAATTGTTCAGACGTATTCCATACTTATAACGTTATTTGATACGTAAAGATAGAAAAACAAAAAGTAAAAAAAAAAAGAAAAACTTTCTTCTGCGCTTTTATTCTAAGATTTGTCTTATAAAGATCTTCAATAAAATATCTTCCTAGTACGACACCTAATGTTTATTCTGACAGAATAATTCCTTAAGACAGAAATATTACAGCTGTAACTTAGAATAGTCAAACGTATAAAATATAATGGTTGAACCATTTGGACTTGGTGATGGACTGAGTAGGCATGGATTGAAGGATGCTATTATCAATACCGCCGGCTGGGGAAGGAACCTTGTCCCCAAGGTTTGGTTGGAGAGTTGGACTTAATGGGTTTGGGGCAGAAGTAGGTTAAACCGTTGCTGGTTGGGCCTCTTTAATGTGGGTTGAGTTTTGTTTTGGGTGAAAATTGTGGATTTATTTCTGGACGAATTCTTCCTCCACTATCATACCTTCTTCTTGCACTTTAATACAAAAGTTTAATTTTAAAAGTAATTTCGTTAAAATGTTAAAAATACTCTTATTTATTAAAAAAAATAGTCTTTTTCTTTTCCACTTATCCACCCACGTTGAACGTGAACAGTGAAGCAACCTTTTATTTTTTTGAAATACTTCTTTTATAGTGTTTTGTTTTGAAGATTTTGAGGGTGATCGAACTATAGGAAAGACTTTCCGATCATTGTGTAACGTTGATCGGTGACAAGAAATGACAGGGAGGTAAGATTTTTTTTATTTTGGTGGATTTTTTAAGTTTTTGGTAGGCACTCGGATGAAGTCATCCGGTTGACATTTTTTTGAATTTTGAGAACCAGACAGCCAGACGTCCGGTTCATAAAATGTTAACTGGATGCACTGGAGGGGGTGTCATCCGGTTTGTAATTTGTAAACCGGACGCCACCCCTTCCGGTTGTCAAAATTCAAGAAAATATGAATCGGATGGGTAGTGGGTGGGCCTCATTCGGTTTGCAAATTTGTGAACTAGATAAGGAGGCCATCCGGTTGTCAAACACCCAAATTGGAAAAGTCACTATTCGTCGTTGACAGCCCCCAAACACCAAATTAACTACTCTAATCAATAATATCACTCACAAATTGCTAATAAACATCAATAATTGCTTACCTATGACTTGTTTGAATGTTTAATTGAAGATTGGGGAAAAACGAACGAAACGGATGCAGGATAAAGGGTATTTTTGTCTTTGCAATTTTTACTTAAGGACATATTAGTATTTTTACATTGAGTATGGAGGTGCAGGAAGAGGGTATGGGGGTGGAGGAAGAACTCGTCTTATTTCTGGAATGATATTAGTTCTCTCTTGAGTAGGAGGGAGAGTTTGTTGTGTGGGTTCTCTTTAAGTTACACTCAACAACATTTTATATTTAAAATAAAAAAATACTTTAGTGGCCTAAGGATTTTTAGGTGAGTAACCTAATGTGATTCAGTACCTTTTCACTCACAAAAAAAAAAAAAAAAAGTGGGAAGATTGTATAGTCTTTGCCAATTTTGGAGTTTTTGCTTATTTTGTGAGGTTGTTTACGTATTCATTTGTGCTCTGTTTTGGATGAAAATTCATCCACTTGTTCTTCTCACTATAAGCATCAATATGGCATATTTAGATTTTATTTCTCTCATTGTTTGGATACACTCTATTTATCCACTGAGTGTTTATGTTGGTGATTTATTGAACTAATGATTTCCGCTATTTGCTTGTGAGAAAAGTGTTTATTTGTGAGGTTTTTTGGTAGAAGCTCTGTGTTGTATTCTTTGATATTTTGTAGTGAAGATTTTTTTGGACTAGGTCTTGTAGTTTTTGTCCTTCTCATTAAGGGTTTCCATATTAAATTTTTTCTGTACTCTTCTTACTATTGCATATTTATTTTTTTTACTATTTGAAATTTTTTGACTGTCGTATATTAGACTTTTATTGTGTCTTTCAAGTGGGAAAACGTTTTATTTTAAACACATGTAATTTGAATAATCTTTTCGTTGCGTAACCTCGATTTTCTTAGTAAGCCCATGGTTCAACTTGGCGACTGGCTCAGATAACTACAATTTTATCCTTGTATCAAAATTCTTCTTGACGGATGTTTGAGGCAGCGTGTCCCGTTAAATGAATGAACAGTGGTACAAGTAAAGATCATTTGTGAGGTACTCGTATTTAAAAATATTTTCACTCGAAGGGGAATGTAATGTGGAAGGGACTCCCACTTAAGAGAAAGATTGTTAAGTATCCAAGTGTGATAAGTCTCACATTGAGTAGAAATGAGAAAGTTGGGTAATATATAAAAGACCCACAAACCCAATCCCTAAGGTTTTGGGTTGAAGGTGGCGTTAATTCCTTGTGTGGGTTTGGTTCAAGTCTTATTGTTGTGAGATCTTCTCGATATTTTCATCCCTAAACTTTCTCAACAAGAAGTGTAACATAAACATTAATGGTGTAACACAAGTATGAAATTCATCAAACAAATCTAGACCACTTGATGAAGCTTATTAGATCAAAATTTGAATTTTCTTTTTAAAATGCATTGGAATTTTTAGCCAAAGTGGTTGTAAATATTAAATAGCTACCACCTTTATTTGTATACATTATAAATATATGAGTGTCACAACTAAGGTTACAATGAGACAACATAAATCTAATAAAATAAGAGCGGAAGAGATACCACCATAGTTTATTAAGAAAAAATATGAAAAAACCTTTAAAAAAATGATCTTCTAAACCAGATTTTGGGTTCAGAAGAATTACATGTATGAAAGATATTAACACTCTACAACTTCCATTTTAAAATGATTACCTTTAAGTAAATATGAAAAATGAATATAATTTTTAAAATATTTATTTTCCCTCAAAATTAAAACAAAAATGTATGTGAAAATTATTTTTTAAAACTAAGAAAATATTTATGAAATTATTTATTTAAACCTAACAATGATTAACCTTACTTTTACATATTCACAATAAAAAAGTCAATGTTACGTGTTTTTTTTTTTAAAAAAATGTTATTTTTATTGATATTTTTTATTTTTAAAATTTTAATATTTTTTATACTTTATTTTTTGCAAACTAAAGTATTAGATAGTGCGAACATGCTCTCGTACAATAAAAGAAAATATTGTAAATTATTTATCAATACATATTATTACGTGAGTTTTGTTTCAAAAATTATATTTTAATTTTTACTGAAATAAAATATTGTGTATAATATACACAATTAAAATTTATCTTTTAATTATATTATATTTTTTTAATTTTTATTTATTTTTAAATAATTAAATATTAAATACAAAATGATGAATGCGTTTATACAATTACATGTAGTCATGTATATATTAGTGTATACTCATATTTTAGATAAAAGATTTATATAAAAGAATATGTGCTAAATACAAAATAAACGAAAATAACAAAACTAATTATATTCCACCCTGTTATTGGTTGATGCATGTGACTAATAAAGAGAATAAAAAACTAGAAAGACAAAAACCTGCAAATAAACAACCACATATTAAAGCGAACAAAAAGATTTAAAAATCTAAAAAAACAAAAACCTGCAAAAAAACCCAATAACATACTAAAGCGAATAAAAAGATTTAAAAATCTAAAAAGAAAAAAGCTGAAAACAAAAAAAAACCAATAACATATTAAAGCGAAATAAATAATAATCATAAAATCTAGAAAGACAAAAACTTGGAAGAACCATTTTTCACATTTGCAACCTGTATCAGAACTATACGTGCCTTTAATGCCCCCACAGCATACACCCTTAAAGCAAACAAAATGGATTAGCAGACCTACATGCACTCTCAATGGAAACAAAATCACCCTCGTATTATTCCAAACAGTGACCACAAAATCGAGTAGAAGATATCCTCCTACATGAAGTGTTAAGCTTATGATTAAGTGTTTAAGTAAAGTTAATTTTTAATTAGAAATGTAATAATTATAGGCTTTAAATAAATAGTAATAATATAAGGGTGTCTTTCTTCGATAAATATTAAAGATTGAGAATAAGAAAAATACAAACAAAAAAGTGAGTCTCACATTATAGACTTGTATCGACCTAATATCCATTTTCAGAAACTCAAATTATAACCAAAAATATATTGAAGATAGAGACTTCAAATAAAACATTTTCTACTCCATTTTATATTATAAAGGTTGAGATAACCAAATGAAAAATGTTATAAATAAACTAAAACAAATTTATAGTGATGCTTAACGTAAGTATTTTATATAAAAAAATTAAATAGAATTTATAATATTTCTCACTAATTTTATTCTCAATTTTTAGCTTGTACATCAATTGAATGTCAAAATTTTATAAATATGCTACCAAAGTTTTACCTATGTAAACTACCAAAGTTTTACTAATGTAAATTTGTGAATGTTCTTTCAAAATATTTTAGTTTTAAAAGCTAATATCATCGACTTTGGTGAGAATGAGGACGATTATTGTAGTTGTAATTGTAATAATACGGTGTTGGTGATAAGAATTGTTATAGTGATAGTAACCTAATAAGTACTAAAATAATTAAGGATTTGTATCTAGGTATTACTTTATTACTTTAGTGATGGTTGTTATTAATTGTTCTCGTATTCTATATATTCTCGGTAGAATGATATATAGTTTGTTATAGTTTCATTGTCTGTATCCCTTTTTAAGTACAATGATTTAGGATACATGCGTGCAGTTTAAGCTAAAATGATATATTCTTTATATGTTTAATATTGGTAATATTATTGACGGTGTATATTTATATTTTTAATTTATTATTATCATTATTATTTGAAAAACAGTGACATTAAAAGTACAAAATATATATTTAACCAGTATATAATTCCTAATAACTATTTTTTCAGATTTTACCTGAATTTCTACTGGTTTTTTTATTCATAAAATTTTATAAAATTGATTTTTCATAGGTATTACTGAAAGCTTCTAATTAATAATGTAGCCACGATTTATTTTACTTGCGGCCTTTGGTTATTGGTAATAATTAATTTTCTTAAGGAAAAAGTTAATTTTTAATATTAATTTAGGAAATAACTTAATAAAAGTCCCTAACATCTCTTTAAAATAATCTATTTTCTCTTTATGTTTGAATATGTATTTTGTTTTACATAGTAAATAACATGTTTGTCTTTTAAGTTTTAATGATTAGTAATGCCAAAAAGGAAGTTATCCTCACATTTACTTCTTCCACCCTCACATTGGCTTCCTGCATTATGGAAATTATTTTTCAAAAAAATTTTAAAACCCAATTTCTGAAAATTTTTCGGAACCCAATTTCTGTAAAACGCTTCTCTCACCACGGACTGCACCCCCACTGAAGTCGGAACAGTGAAGATCAAAGCATCCATTTCCTTCCTTTTAATAAACTGTGAAGGATAACATAGCCATTTCGAAAAATTATGGGGTGCAATAAATAAATGCTAATGTGCAGGAAGCAATTATCCGATTACAATCCATAAAATTGTCCAAAATTGTTCTAGAGTGACCCATTTAGTTGTTTAAGCGTATTGCACTTAGCAGTTACTTTCTGCACCATATAAATTCTGATCTGCACTTATAGTCTTTTTAAAATATCAAAAATATCATTATTGTCATCAACAAATATTCTGTCATCGATGTCATGCTCTATATCTGATCTTCCGTGACGCTGAGTAATTTAGTTTCTTGGTCTTTGGCGTCTTCTTAGTGTCACAGACGCAATGACAATGTTTCTAGAAAAACAAATTAGCATCAATATATTGTTACGCTGTTATATATGATTTACTGGTTTTTATATTCATAATTATTATTAATGCTGAGTAGTATTTTAAAAAAAATAAAATTGAAGAGACTGATTTTAAAACAAAAATCACATAAACGTTTTTGACATTTAAAAAATTTATTTAGTGCAGGTAAATTTGTACCGTCTAGGAAGAACAGCCATTGCACTTTAGTGCACGATAGGCTGGTCACTAAGGATGTTTCGGCTAGCCCAATTAATGTAGGTGTACTTCAACGGAGTTAAAGTAGCCTTTTTTCCTTCTACCCCTACAATTTTGAAATGCACCACCATAGTTTTAAAATGCCTACTTTACCTTTTGTAAAGTAACTTCCATTTTATTTGTTGAAAATCTTTTACAATAAGCTTTTTAGAATTTTCATAATAAAATTTTCTGAAATAGAATTTCTAAGATACGCTTTCTGAAATACATGAAATATATTTCATAATAAACTTTTTAAAATAGAAGTTTAGAATAGACTTTCCAAAACATAAATGATATATTTTAGAACAAGTTTTTTAAAATAATTTTTTTTAAATAAGTTTTTCAAAGTAGAATTTATAAAACAACTTTTTCAAAACTTATATGTATACTTTTCAGAACGAATTTTTTCAAAATGATCTCTATTTATTTTTCTTCTTCTAAAAGAACACAATAAAAAACAGAGGTGTGGTGATGATTGTGGCAGCTGCAACGGTGGCAACAATGGTGTCAACGGCAATGAAATGGTGCAGAGAGGGTATTCTTGGTTTTTTATTTTCTCTTAATATGAAAGTGCAATTAGGAATAATGGGGTGCAGGAAGAAAATACCGTTTCAACTGAGTTGAATTAATTTGCGACCAGATATTACATACTACAAGAGTCGCTGCGGGGATAAAATGTGTCAACTTTGTAGGTCCACTTTTTTTTTTTTCTTAAAAACAAATTTTAATTTTCATAATTTTTTCAACGAATCTATAAAATTTTAGCTAGAGCATTGATTTTATAGTATTTAAAAATAACTAATTTTAATTTAATATTAATATGCTATCTAATTATTAATAGATAATACTAAAACAAATACCAAATCTTATTTTTAAATATTATTATTAATCTTTTACCTAGATAAGTAAATGAAATTTTGTTATAACGACCTATTAGCTAGCCATACATCAATTTTTTTTTTTTTTTTTACTTTTAAAACTCAAATTATAACTAAATTTTTATAGAATCAAAATTAGGCATTCACAGAATTATCAACCAACTGAAGATTACTAGTTAAATCAAAGTAATCTTCCTTTTTTATTCCTGCATCCATGATAAAGTTTTTAGCATTACTTTTATTATTAAAAATAAAAAAAATATTAAAATATTAAAATTTTAACTTTTAAATCTAAATCAATATTTTTACCTCACTTTTTTTATTCTAAACCCAAAAGTTTACTGAAAAAAAAAATAAAGAACAAGCAACTTAAATGAAAAAAAAAAATCATTAAAAGAATAGTCCACAATTAGTCAAATTCAGACTCAAATCATTATGTTGGTTAGTTAAATTAGGTTAACATGTTTAAACTCATTCCTACTTTTTGCTTTTTTGTGTGCCTCATTCCTACTTTTTACTTGGAGGGACATGAGGTTTACTATGATTGATAGGAAAAGCTTTACCTGGTGGAATGACTTATGTAGAATTTGTGATGCAGGGAACGACTCAAACTGGTTTGATAATAGGATTTCTTGGAGATTGGGGAATGGGAGGTGTATTAGGTTTTGGGAGGACAAATGGATCGGGAATGTTACGCTTAAGCATGCTTTTCCTAGACTGCACTCTCTATCTCTAAACAAAGAGTACACTGTTAAAGAGATGAGTGAGAGGGGGAATTGTGGTAGTGTGGTAGGTATGAGGTGGGGTTTGTGTTGGAAGAGAGGATTGTA